>Ga0247727_10000114_pt1 | contig 177753 bp, 138 predicted proteins | sample WisWelCaveWW1625_FD_202498 | JGI IMG/M metagenome (GOLD analysis project Ga0247727, IMG submission 202498) | Biofilm microbial communities from Wishing Well Cave, Virginia, United States - WW16-25 | ecosystem: Environmental > Aquatic > Deep subsurface > Groundwater > Cave microbial mat... | reverse complement strand
TCGAGCAGCGCGGCGTCGAGGACTTCCTCGCGGGAGTCCGAGGCGCCCTGGTGGAGAAGAAGTACCGCCCGCGGCCGGTGCGGCGTGCGTACATCGCGAAGTCGGACGGCAAGCAGCGTCCGCTGGGTATCCCGACGGTGACGGATCGCGTGGTGCAGATGGCGGCGAAGCTCGTGCTCGAACCAATCTTCGAGGCGGACTTCAAGTCATCGGGCTTCGGCTTTCGGCCGAAGCGCAGCGCGACGCAGGCGCTGGAGCTGCTCCGCATGCGCTGCGGGCGGGGCCAGCGCGCGATCGTGGACGGCGACATCAAGAGCTTCTTCGACACGATCGACCAGAAGCGCTTGCTGGAGCGCGTCGCGCGGCGCATCAGCGACCGGCGGGTGCTGCGCCTGATTCGGCAGTGGCTGCGAGCCGGGGTGATGGAAGAGGGCTCGGTGAGGAAGTCGACCACGGGGACTCCCCAAGGCGGCGTGATCTCACCGCTGCTCGCGAACATCGTCCTGGACGAGCTGGACGGGACGTGGGAGCGGGAGTGGAGCCACTTGGGCGATCTGGTGCGCTACGCGGATGATTTTGTCATCGCGTGCCGCACGAAGCGCCAAGCGGACGAAGCTCTCGCACGGGTGCAAGCGATCCTCGCATCGATGGGGCTCGCGCTGCATCCGGAAAAGACTCGCGTCGTCGAGTTGCGTGTGAGAGGAGAGGGCTTCGATTTCTTGGGGTGCCACCTGCGCATCGTGCGCTCTCACTTCAAGGGCAAGACCTACCTCTTCCGCTGGCCACGGACGAAGGCGATGGTGGCGATTCGCGAACAGATCAGGCAGGTGACGAACTGGCGGCGCTGGATGCGGATGGAAGACATCCGCGAAATGATCGACGAGCTGAACCCGATCCTGCGGGGGTGGTGCAACTACTACCGCACGGGGAATGCCTCGCGGCACTTCCAAAGCATCGACCGGTACGTGACCGACCGTCTGGTGCGTCTGCTGCGCCGCCGCCGCTGCCACCAGGGCCGGGGCCGCAACCAGCGACCGGTCCGGTGGCGTCAGGAATGGACGCACGCACGGCTGGTGAACGAATTCGGCCTCTTCCAACTGCTCGGCACGATCCGCTACCCCGGAGCTTCACATGCAGTCTGAGAACGTCATCGGTAAGCCGTGTGCGGGAAACCCGCACGCACGGTTTGAACGGGGGCCTCAGGCGAAACCCCTCAACCAGGAAGTAGCCTGAGGTCTACCAATGGGATCGAAACCGAGACCCTCCCTCTTCCTCGCCTTCCTGGGCTGCGCAGTCGCAGCCCCCACGGGCGCCGCGCAACGCGACGGCGACTTCATGAAGGCATTCCGTCAGGCGCTGGAGATCAACGCCAAGGACGAGATGGCGAGCCTGGTCAAGGCCCGGCCGAACGAGGCCATCCTGGCGGTGGTCGAGACCTGCGAGCTGATCTCGAAGGGAACGAACGACGCGCTCGAGAACGATATCGATGCCCTGCGCGTCGCCTGGAAGAACGCCTTCGGCACCGGTTTCGTCGCCATGGAGTACGAGTACTTCTCGGTCGAACTCCAGGGCGAGTTCAAGAATGCTCGCGCCAAGGTGGTCGACCAATTCCGCGCGCAACGCGACCTCTTCCTGCGGGCGCGGGAGAACAAGGAGAAGCGGGCCCTGCAGGGTTTCGGCCTGGACTACCTCACCCTGGGGCGGTCCTTCGAGGAGCTGGGCGATCTCTACCGCGCCTCCGAGTGCTACCAGCTGTACGCCGAGTGCTTCGACGAGGCGCTCCTGGCCCAGGACGCCGACTTCGGTCGCGTGATCCAGGGGCTCGACTACATGGTCGAGATGCGCGGGGCCCTCGAGCTCGCCGACCCGCTCGTGGAGCAGGCCAAGGCCCGGCGCGATTCCCTGGTCTCCAAGGGGTACGTCTCCGCCGAGGGGAGCGAAGAGGAGACGCCGAGCGGCGGGGGAGCCGAGGAAACGCCCGAACCGGCGGTTCCCGGGGCCGCGGCGCCGGCCGGCCCGATCGCGCTGGGCGGGGCCTTCGAGCTCGTTCCGGAGCTCGAGGAGGTGCGGCGTCCCGGCTTCGGCCTGGATGCGCTCTACCCGATCTGGGGCTTCATCTTCTTCAAGGCCGACCATCCGGATGCAGGCGCCTTCCCGCAGACGGGCGTGTTCCCGGGCTTGGACGATTCGCCGAAGGTGATCCGCGAAGGGGCCAACAAGGTCTTGGTGGACGTGGACGGCGACGGCAAGGGCGACGTGGAGATCCCCGTCACCGGCAAGATCAACCCGGTCGAGATCACGCTCGGGCAGGGGGCGGCGCGCCGCAAGTGGGCCTTCCTCGCCACGGTGGGGACCGAGCAGGACACCTACCAGGGGGTGCGCCCCTACAACCTGGCTCCCGCGATGGAGCAGATGCTGCTCTACATCGCTCCCGCGGCGAGCATCGTCGGCAACGTGGCCGGAACGCGCGTCCAGATCTTCGACGACAACCTGGACGGTCGCTTCGGCAGCCCCCCGAAGGGCTGGGCGTACACCGGCCTGCGCGAGCAGGACTTCCAGTACGACGTGGACACGATCCGCATCGGCGATTCCGAGCGCGCCGTTCCCTGGTCGGAGCTCGTGGAGGTCGGTCCCGACTGGTACGAGTTCCACGCGAACGACTCGGGGACCGACGTGACCGTCCAGAAGACCTCCATCAAGACCGGGACGATCAAGCTCGACTGCAAGGGATACGAGCCGGACTTCCTGATCGTTCGCGGGCGCGACAAGATCGCCAACGTCTTCCTGGACGTGGCCGCCGGCGGATCCAAGGGGGTCGCGGTTCCCACCGGAACCTACGAGCTCTTCTTCGGGCGCGCGAGCAAGGGCAAGCGCGACCAGACGGCCAAGGCGCTCATCGTGCCGACCCCCGTGACTCCGCCCTGCCGGGTGGAAGCGGGCAAGGCGGCGACGATCCAGCTCGGGGAGCCCTTCCTGTTCGATTTCTCCCTCAAGCAGGACGACCAGTCGGTCACGATCGAGGGCAAGTCGATCCTCGTGACCGGCAGGGGCAAGGAAACCTACCAGCGCCTGTGGAACTGCGCCGTGCAACCGGCGATCAACGTGCGCAAGGCCGGAACGACCAAGGACTCGGAGGAAGGGAAGATGCGCACCGCGCAGACCCAGGAGCAAGCGCGCGACCTGGGATACCTCACGCTCTGGTACCCGATCGACGTGACGCTCCCCAAGAAGAAGGAAGGCGAGAAAGTCGAAGTGCAGCTCACCGAGAAGAAGAACAAACTCTTCGGCAAGATCGAGTCGGTCTGGAAGAACTAGCGCTCCCGTGCTCGACGCCAAGTTCATCCGAGCGAACCCGGAGCTCGTCAAGGCCGGGGCCAGGAAGAAGCGCATCGACTGCGACGTGGACGGATTCCTGGCGCTGGACCAGGAGCGGCGCGAGGTCGGAACGTGGGTCGACGAACACCGCGCGCGCCAGAAGTCGGCCGGCAAGGCGATCGCCGGGGCTTCCGCCGACACCCGGCCGCGGCTACTCGAAGAACAGAAGGAGCGCAAGACCGAGCTCAAGCGGCTGGAAGAGCGCCTGGCGGAGATCGAGACGCGCCAGAAGGAACTCTGGATCCGCATCCCGAACGTCCCTGCGGCCGAAGTGCCCGAAGGAGCGGACGACACAGAGAACGTGGAACTCCGGCGGGTCGGCACGCCGCCCGCCTTCGACTTCGAGTCCCGCGACCACGTCGACCTGGGCGTGCGCCAGGGCTGGCTCGACGTCGAGACCGCAGCGCGGCTCGCGGGGAGCCGCAACTACGTGCTCTTCGGCGATCTGGCGCTGCTCGAGGGCGCGGTGATGCAGTTCGCCTTCGATCACATGCTCCTTAAGGGGTTCGTTCCGGTCAGCGTGCCCATGCTCGTGCGCGCGGAGGCCCTGCTCGGGACCGGCTATTTTCCCGGCGGCGAGGAGCAGACCTACCGCACCGACGAGCGCGACGAGCTCTATCTCGCCGGGACCTCCGAGGTGCCGGTGACCGCGCTGCACGCCGGCGAGATCCTGGAGCTGGGCGCGCTGCCGAAGCTCTACGTCGCCCGCACGACCTGCTACCGGCGCGAGGCCGGCACCTACGGCAAGGACACGCGCGGCATCTATCGCGTGCACCAGTTCCAGAAAGTCGAGCAGGTCGTGATCGACGTGGCGGACGAGGCGAAGAGCCTGGCGCACCACCAGGCGATCCTGCGCAACAGCGAGGAGGTGCTGCAGGCCTTCGAGCTCCCGTACCGCGTGGTCAACGTGTGCGGCGGCGACCTCGGCGTCCCCCACGTGCAGAAGTTCGACATCGAGACCTGGATGCCCTTCCGCAAGGGCTACGGCGAGACCCACAGTGCCTCGCGCTTCCACGACTACCAGGCGCGGCGGCTCGATCTGCGCTATCGCGATCGGGAGGGGCGCGTGCACGCCTGTCACACGCTGAACAACACGGTCGCGGCGAGCACGCGCATGCTGATCGCGTTGCTCGAGAACCACCAGCGCGCGGACGGGACGATCCACGTCCCCGCGAAGTTGCGACCCTACCTGGGCGGCCGGGCCTCGATCGGGCGCGCTCTCTAGCGTCGCGTCTACCCGCCGAAGGGATCCTCGGCCTCGTCCTCGGGCGGCTGCAGCTCGTCCTCGTCCCCGTCCGGGTCGGGCTTTCCGCCCCCGCTGCCCGCGTTGCCGGCGGCCTGGGTGGGATCCGCGGCCGCCTGGACCGTGGGGATCACCGGCTTGGGCTGCACCGCGGTCGATTTCCGCAGGCTCTCGGGGAAACGGAAGATGCGCTCGTAGGTGATCGTGCGCGTGTCGGCGACGAGCTGTTCGCGCAACAGGCGCGGCGCGAGCTCGAGCGTGAGCTGGATCTCGATGCGCACGGGGATCCCGACGTACTCCTGGTCCGCGGACTCGGTCCACTCCTCGACCGGCTCGGCCTCCGGACCGTCCGCGTCGTAGATCTCGACGTTGAAGCCCTTGACGCGGTCGGAGAGGATGGCGTAGCGGCCCCCCTGGAAGGGCTCTTCGTCCACCCCGAAGCCCTCGCGCCGATAGAGCTCGAGGAAGTCGTCGGAGTCGGGCCGCTGCTTGAGGCAATAGCCGACCTCGTTCACGTCGGCTCTGCGGAAGGGATCGCTCGGTTGCTCGCGGAAGGGGAGCGTGCTGTCGACGGTCGATACGAAGTCGATCGTGTCGGCGTCGAAGCCGGAGAGCACGCGGTTCTGCACCCGCAACGCCTGTCGGGGATCGCGGTCGTAGACCAGCATCGAGCGCAGGTCCTGTTCGATGCGCGCCAGGATCGCCGGGCCAGCCAGCTGGCGTTCCTGGATGTTGTGGATCTCGTCGCGGCTCGTGCGCGCGGCGCTGAGGATCTGGGTCACGCTGACCATGATCCCGGCCATGATCAGGAGCGTCAGCAGGACCTCGACCAGCGTGAAGCCGTCCGAGCCGTTGCGCGAGGCGGCTCTCACGCGCCCCCCTTCGACGCGTCCTTCGCGTCCGGATCTTCGGTCTGGGATCCGTAGACCTGCTCGAGCGGGATCCAGCGCTCGAGCACGAGTTCGTTCGAGCCCTCTCCGAGCCCGGGGAAGGTGACGCGCACCGAGACGCGCTCGTAGCTGCCCCCGGTCGACCCGGCGCCGAAGGGATTCTCGTCGTCGCCGGACTCTTCGGAGTCCTTCTTCTCGAGCTCCAGGTTGCGGCGGTAGGCGTAGTTGTCGAAGTAGGGCCCCTTCCTGGAGTCCTCCTGGACCGGCAGGTCCTCGCCGATCGAGAGCTCCCAGGCGAAGTCCTCGTAGCCTTCCTCGGCGTAGGTGCCGCTGAAGCTCCCCGTGTCGCCGTCCAGATCCTCCCAGAAGAGCCCGGACTCGATCTTGCCGAGCGTCAGGAGCGCGAGCTCGCGCGCCGCCTTGCGGTTGTGGCTGTTGAAGGCCGTGGATCGGGCCACGTTGATGCCCTGCAGCACGAGCACCAGCGTGAAGCTGACGATGACGAGCGTCACGGCCACCTCGGCCAGGATGAAGCCTGCCCGGCGAGTGGGGAGAAGCTTCATTCGAAGTCCTCTGGCTCCACGACCTCGCGTTCGAAGAGGCCGTCGTGGAAGCGGATGTCGCCGGTGAGCGGCAGCGCCTCGATGGTGAAGGTGCGCTCGAACAGGGGCTGGGCCAGGACCACGGTGTGGTAGGAGGCCGCCCCGAGCGGATCGAAGATCACGAAGACCGAGCCCTGCGTGTAGGTCTGGTCGTCCACCCGGACCTGGAGCAGGTCGATCCCCTCCGGAGCGAGGTTCGTCTCCTCGGTCCACAGCCGTTCCTCGTCGTCCTCCTCGCGCGCCAACCCTCCGCCGATCCGGAAGGGCGTGCGCACGCGGTAGGTGTCGTTGTCGAGGTCGTACCAGATCTGGAATTCGCGGCTGCGAGCGATGGCCTCGGAACGCGTTCCGTGCAGCACCTCGGAGAGCTTGCGGACCGCCGAGTTGAACTGCTGGTTCGGCAGGATCGCCTCCCAGGAGATCATGGCGATCCCGCTGATCAGGCCGATGATGATCACGACCACCATCAGCTCGATCAGCGAGAAGCCCCTGCGCGGATTCCGGGTGCGACGCGCGGCCATGGGAGCCCTTCAGGACTACCTCTTCTCCTGGTTCCTGATGGAGAAGTTGTCCATGTCGGCCGCGTCGCCCTCACCCCCGGGGATGCCATCCTTCCCATAGCTGAGGACGCGAGGCTTGGGCTGGCCGGGGCCGGGCGGCTCGTAGTTGTACGGGTTGCCCCAAGGATCGATCGGAACCGTTTCTTGATTGAGAAAAGTATGTCCGTTCTCATCCGGGGTGACGAGCGCCTCGAGGCTTTCGGGGTAACGCCCGTTGTTCTCGATGGCGTACGAATCCACTGCATCGGCGATGGAGGTGATGTCAGCCGTGGCCTTGACTCGCTGGGCGGTGAAGAACTTCTTCACCACGCTCGGCACGACGAGCGTGGCCAGCAAGCCGATGATGACGATGACGACCATGAGCTCGGCGAGGGTGAAGCCCCGCCGCGAGGGCGTCGATAGGTTTGAATAGGTTTTCATGGGAGCACTCGGGAGGGTTTCAGCCTCCGATGGAGCCGACCTGGAGGATGGGCAGCACGATGGCCCAGACGATGAAACCCACCACGACCGCCAGCACGATGATCATGATGGGCTCGAGCACGCTCGTGACGCGCTCGGTCACGACCTCGATCTCCTCGTCGAAGGCGTCGGCGACACGGTCGAGCATCTGCTCGAGCTCGCCGGACTGCTCCCCGACGGCGACCATGTAGCCGACCACGGCGGGAAAGACGTCGGTCGCCTTGAGGGGCGTGGCGATGTCCGTGCCCTCCATGATGCGTACGCGGATGTGGGCGGTGGCGTCCGAGAGGACGCGGTTCCCGACCACGTTCTCCGTGATCTCCAGGCTGCGCACGGCGGGCACGCCGCTCGAGAGCAAGGTCGAGAGCGTGCGCGTGAAGCGCGCCACGGCCTGCTTGCGCAGGAGCTCGCCGACGATGGGCATGCGCAGCTTGGTCCGGTCGATCCAGAGCTCGCCCTTCTTGGTCCTGTAGACGCGGCTGTAGACGACGGAGAGCGCGATCACGAAGAGCGGCCCGGCGATCCAGTACTGCTTGAAGGCGTTCGAGATCGCGATCAGCACCTGGGTCGGCCCGGGCATGGTCTGGCCCGTGTCCTGGAGCATGTCGGTGATCTTGGGCACGACCACGGTCATCAGGATGCTCACCACCAGGAGCCCGAGCATCACCATCAACATCGGGTAGGTGAGGGCCGAGACGACCTTGCGCTGCAAGGCGCGCTGGCGCTGCAGGAAGTCCGCCAGGCGCCGCAGCACGATGTCGACCTGGCCGGTCGCCTCGCCGGCCTTGACCATGTTGACGTAGAGGTCGCTGAAGAGCTGCGGATACTCGGCCAGCGCGTCGCCCAGCGAGACGCCCTGGGTGATGCGCTCGCGGATCGAGCGGAAGATCGTCTCGATGCGCCGCGATTGGGCCTGGTCGACGATCGCGGACAGCGCGTCCGCCATGGCGATCCCGGCGCCGAGCAGGGTCCCGAGCTGGCGCGTGATCGCGGCGACGAGCTCGAGATCGCGCCCCGAGGGTCCCGAACGCTGCGACTGGCGCAGCTCCTGGATGCGCTCGAGGAAGGAGGGCTTCCCTCCCTTCGCGCGCGCGCGCCGCGAGCGGTTGCCCTTGGCCTCGCGCAGCTCGCTGACGAGCACGTTCTCGCGTCGCAGGCGCGCGCGCGCCTCGCGCGGCGTGTCCGCGTCGATGACGCCGGTCTTCGTCTCGCCGCCCGGGGCGTAGGCCTTGTATTCGAAGATCGGCATCCGGGGTCCCTCGGCGCGCTAGCCCATGTCGAGCTGGGTCACGCGCAGCACCTCGTCGGGAGTCGTCTGTCGAGTCAGGATCTTCTGCTGGCCGTCCATGCGCAGCGTGACCATGCCGCGCTCGATCGCCGAGCGCTTCATCTGGGTGCCCGTCGTGCCCTCCATGATCTGCGTGCGCAGGGTCTCGTCCACCGGCAGGAACTCGTAGATCGCCGTCCGCCCGGCGTAGCCGGAGTGGAAGCACTCGTCGCAGCCCGCGCCGTAGGTGATCTCGCCGCCGAGCTGGGTCGGCTTGAGGTCGATCTTCTTGAGCTTGGCCAGCCACTCGTCGGTCATGGGCGCGATGACCTTGCAGTGCGGGCAGATCGTGCGCACCAGGCGCTGGGCGATGACCAGGATGAGGGAGCTCGCCACCAGGTAGGGTTCCACGCCCTGGTCGACCATGCGCGTCACGGTGCTGGCAGCGTCGTTCGTGTGCACGGTCGAGAAGACCAGGTGTCCGGTCAGGGCGGCGCGGATCGCCACCTCGGCCGTCTCGAGGTCGCGGATCTCGCCCACCATCATCACGTCCGGGTCCTGGCGCAAGAAGGAGCGCAGGCCCGAGGCGAAGGTCAGCCCCTTCTTCACGTTCACCTGGACCTGGCTGATCCCGGGCAGCGAGTACTCGACCGGATCCTCGATCGTGAGCACGTTCTTCTGCGTCACGTCGATCTCGCTCATGCAGCCGTAGAGCGTGGTGGTCTTGCCCGAACCGGTCGGGCCCGTGACCAGGATGATCCCGTGGCTCCAGGTGATGTAGTCGCGCAGGATCTCGAGGTTCCGCGGCGACAGTCCGATCTCCTCCAGGGTGAAGATCTTGGCGGTCTTGTCGAGCAGTCGCATCACGATGCGCTCGCCGTTCGTGGTCGGCACGGAGCTGATGCGCACGTCGACCTCGCCGTCGCCGATCTTGATCGTGGCGCGTCCGTCCTGGGGCAGACGTCGCTCGGCGATGTCCATCCGCCCCATGACCTTGACGCGGCTGATGATCGCTTCGTGCGCCTTGCGGGGAACGGAATCCATGTCGTACAGGATGCCGTCGATGCGGAAGCGCACCTGGGTGCGATCGGGATAGGGATGGAAGTGGACGTCCGAGGCGCGCATCTTCAGGGCCTGGAACAGGATCGTGTTGACGAGCTTGATGATCGGGGCCTTGTTGGAGACGTCGAGCACGTCTTCGGCCTCTTCGATCTCGCTCGCCAGGCCCTGGATGTCGCCGTCCTCGGCCACGTCCGCCAGGGCCTCGTCGACTCCGTCCGCCTTGTGACGGTAGGCGCGCGCGATGAGGGTGGTGATCTCTCCCTTCGGGGCGAGCACCGGTTCGAGCTCGATGCCCAGCATGGCGGCCAGGTCGTCCATGGGCTGGGGGTCGAGCGGCGAGCAGGTCGCCACCCTCAGGCAGCCGCCTGCTTCCTCGGAAAGCGCGACCAGGTTGTAATTGCGGGTGAACTGGACCGGGATCCGATTCACGAAGGAGGAAGGGACCTGGACGTCGTCGAGGGCTCCCCGGTACTCGTAGCCCAGGTGCTTGGCGAAGGCTTCCAGGAGCTTCTCCTCTTCCAGGTAGTCCTTGGAGAGGATCACCCGGTCCAGGGACTCACCGCTCGCCGCCGCCGCGCGCCGGCATTCCTCCAGCCGCTCCCGGGAGAGTCCGGCATCGATCAGGAAATCGGCGAGGTTGGCCATGGATTGAGGGGGTCCTTCCCTAGTCCGCGCTTGGGGGTTTCCTAGGGCTTCTGCTGGTTCAGGAGCTCCTGGCGCTTCAGGGCGTCGAGCCCCACCTCGGATCCCTCGACCTCGCCCCGCTCGGGGCTCTTGTAGAGCGGGACCTCGAAGATGTCGAAGTCGATCCCCTTCCCTTCGCCACCGAAGTCGGGGTCGACGACGCGCAGGCGATCGGGTCCCATGACCTCCGCCGCCTGCAGCTTCTTCTGGTAGGAGATCTCCGCCAGGTCGGCGAAGTCGCGGTCGCGCAGGATGTGGGGCGTGACGAAGAAGTACAGGGTCGTCCGGTTGTTCGACTTGTTGTCGCGCCGGAACAGCGCTCCCAAGAGGGGCAGGTCTCCGAGCCAGGGAACCTGGTCGCGCTCGTCGCGCTGGATGTCCGAGATGACGCCGCCGATGACCATCGTGTCGCCGTCGGGGACGTTCACGGAGGTCCGGATCTCGCGCGTGATCCGTGGCGGGGGGATCGTGCTCGAGGCGAAGGAAGTGGTGAAGTTCGACACCAGGACCGCGATGTCCAGGCGCAGGTAGCGCGCGGCGCTGATCGAGGGCGAGATGTCCATCGTGATCCCCGCCTCGACGTAGGTGTTGAAGTTCTCCTGGTTCGTGCCGACGCCTGTCGCCGTGACCGTCGTGGTCGGCTGCTCGTCCTTGGTCACCACGTGGGCGGATCCGTTGTTGTTCACGAGGACGGAGGGGATGTTGAGGACGTTCGCCCCCGAGACGCTCTTCGCCGCCGCGATCAGGAACGGGATGTTCACGTCGTCGCCGGAGATGATGCCGCCCACGATTCCCGCGGGGACCTTGGGGACGCGCGTGTCGGGGATGCCGTCCACCGGACTGACGTCCTGGATGTCGGAGAGCCCGAAGGCGGTCGCTCCGAAGCCGCCGTCCCCCTGGGCGTCGGCGAAGGCCCACTCGACCCCGATGTCCAGGAGATCGGCGCCGGTGAGCTCGATCAGGGCGCTCTCGATCAGGACCTGGTCCTGGCGCCGGTCGAGCTGGCGCACGAGTTCGAGCACCTCCTCGTAGCGCGTCTTGTTGGCGGCGATGAGGAGCGAGTTCGATCCCGGATCGGGCACGACGACGACCTCGTTGTTGTTCGATCGTCCCGTGCTGCCCGTGCCGGTGGTGCCGCCCTGGACTTGGCCGCCCGTGCCTCCCTGCGTCGATCGGGACACCCGGTCGGCGTCCTGCAGGAAGTCGTCCAGGACCTTGGAGATCTCTTCGGCCTTGACGTTCTGCAGGTTGTAGATGTGGAAGTTGCGCTCGGGGTCGGGCACATCGACATCCAGGCGCGCGATCAGGTCCTTGATGCGCGGCATCTCCTCGGGCATCGCCATGACGAGGAGCGAGTTCGTGCGATGGTCCACCAGGATCGCCGTGTCCACCTCACCGCCCTGGAGCGGTGCCGAGACTCCCTGACCCTCGACGGCGACCGCGCGGCGCCGATTGCGCTCGTTGCTCGTCGTGCGTCGCAGCTGGTCGAGGAGCTCCTCGAGCAGGGAGGAGACGTCCTCGGCCGCGGCGAACTCGAGCGGGATGACCTCGAAGATCGGCTGGATGTCGGACTCGATGGCGGATTCGGCGTCGACGATCTGGAGCAGGCGCGCGAGCGACGCGACGTAGCTCCCGAATCCCTGCAGGATGACCGAGTGCTCACCCGCCGGCAGCATCGTCTGCGTGTTCTGGTCGGTGAGCAGTGCGCGCAGCGAGGTCGAGAGCTGCCGAACCTCGGTGTTCGGTAGGTAGAGCACGGTCGTGATCAGCGTCGCCGGCTGGTCGACGTAGGCTTCCAGGTTCTCCGGGGCGACGTTGATCGCCTTCTGGCGGATGTTCGCCGCGCCGCGCTGACCTTGCTGGAGGCTCTGGATCAGGATGACCGAGATGTGGGGGGGGCCGACCTCGACGCACACGAAGTCGTTGATGAACATCTGGATCTGGAAGAAAGCGTAGAAGTCCTTCTTCGGGACCCGCTTGGTCCCGAACATGACCAGCGGGGCGCCCTGCAGGACCTGCTGCGTCTGGTCGTTGTAGGTGAAGTTGAAGCCCGTCGCCTCCTGGCAGAGCATCACGAACTCTTCCAGGTTCAGGCGCTCCTTCGGGTTCTCCGAGAAGTGCAGCACGAAGAAATCGCCTTCGGCCTGGATGGGGGGGACCTTCCCTCCTTGCCCGCTCTGTTCCTGAGCGCCGGAGAGGGAGACGAGCCAGGAGAGGCACAGGGCGCTGAGCAGGATCTTCATCGCGAGTGGGTCGGCCTCTGTTCTTGTATCCCGTTGAGAGAAATAGGCTTAGGCGTTCGTCCTCTGGAGCCGGCGCGAACTCTAGGACGCGCGGGAAGCGCTGTCAAACCGCCCCTTCGCGTCCGTCTCGTCGAGGACGCGGCAGGGGACGTACGAGCGCCGGGCTTCTTCCCTCCGAGATCGCGCACGGAGCGAGGACTCGGAGGCCCGCGCCCGGCGTCGATCGGGCCTCGGAAGAGCGCGACGCGCGGGGGCGAAGGAGCTCCGACGGGGGGACGCACGGAGTATCTTTCTGCGCATGCGGCTCCAGGAGATCCTGCGCTCGGAGGACATCCTCCTGGGCTTCCGTGCCGCCGACAAGTGGGAGGCGATCACGAAGCTCCTCGGACATCTGGCCGATTCCGGGCGCATCGACTCCTCGCGGTTCGACCTCTTCCGTGAGGCCATCCAGTCGCGAGAGCGCTCCATGACCACGGGCATGGAACGGGGCCTCGCGATCCCGCACGCGGCGGTCGACGAGGTGCCCGAGGTCGTCGCTTGTCTCGCGGTCGTCGCCGACGAACAGGGCCTCGACTTCGGGAGCATCGACCGGCGCCCGACCCGGCTCGTGGTACTGCTCCTCGTCCCGCGCTCCCAGAAGCTGGTCCACATCCGTACGCTCGCGGACGTCGCGCGCGTGCTGGGCAAGGAGAACGTGCGCAACGCGCTTTTCGCCGCGCGAAGCGGCGAGGAGGCCTGGCGCGCCCTGGCGACGGGCGAGTCCGAGTAGTCCTGTCCGAGCTGCTGCCCGGATCCCCCTGGACCGAACCTGGATGCGCCGTCGGAGGAGCTCCTAGGCCCAGTCCGCTCCGCGCTCCTCGATCGCCCGCGCGATGCGCTCCGCGCAGCGCTCGTAGTCCGCCCGCGGTCCACCGAGGGGATCGGGGATGTCCATGCCGCATGGGTCGAGGAGCTCGATGCGACCGGCGCGCAGCGGGGGAAGCATCGAGCGAAGTGCCTGCTGGTGACTCTGCGTCATGGCGTAGATCCGATCGAGGTCCCGGACCCGTTCGGGCGTCGCCGATCTCGAACGGTGCTTCGCGAGGTCGATGCTCCGGCCTGCGCAGACTTCGAGGGCCAGGGGCGACGCGGGGAGACCGTTTCCGGCGGAGAGTCCGAGCGAGGTCACCTGGAAGCCGAACTGGGCGATTCCTCCACGCTCCTCCGCCGTGCCCAGCCGCGCCGCGAGCATGGCGCGTGCAATGCCCTCGGCCATGGGAGACCGGCAGGTGTTCCCGGTGCAGGCGAAGCCGATCCGCAGGCCCGCTGTCCGCCGCAGGCTCTCGAGCTCGAGCAACCCTTCGCGCAGGACCTCGAAATGTCCGTGACCGAGACGCAGGACGGCCGAGGCCTCGGAGAGACGGGACGGGCCGCCGTCGACGACCAAGCACAGGGCTTCGCCGAATCGGTCGGCCACTTCGCCGGCGCGCAGGAGCGGGGACTCGCCGTGTCGATTCGCGCTCGAGAGCACGACCGGGAAGGGCATCCCCGCCAGGAGCGCGCGGGTCGCATCGTGGGCGGGACAGCGGAGCCCCGTCCAGCCTTCGCGGGCGACGAGCTCGAGTCCCTTCGGGACGCCCTTCAGGACCATGGTGAGGGGTCCGGGCCAAAAACGCCCGGCCAAACGTCGTGCGAGGGGGCGCAGGGACTCGAAGAGTTCGAGCGCTGCGGGCGCCGCTACGTGCCAGGTGAACCCGAGCTCTGGGGGGCGCCCCTTGCAGCGGATCAAGCGTTGCAGTCCGTCCGGGCGATCCGCGCGCGCCGCCAGCCCATACACGGTCTCGGTGGGAAGCGCGACGAGTTCCCCGTGCTCCAACGCCGCGCCGACGCGGCGTTGGAGTTCGTCGGAGGGGTTTCGATCGCCGATCTCGACGATGGGAGGCCGGATCATCGCGGTGCTTGGAGCGGGAAGAGCGGCGCTGTTAGCCTAATCCCTTCGGCGCCGACCCCAGGCCGGTTTTCCCCGGGGTCGGGGCGCCGAGCGTACGCAGTACGGCATGGATGAGCGTCCCAAGGAATCCCAGCGCGAGGAGCGTGCCTCCTTCCTGTCGAGGTTGGCCGACGGTCTCGCGCACGAGATCAAGAACCCGCTCTCGACCATGGCGATCAACCTGGCCTTGCTCCAGGAAGACTGGGAACGCGCCGGAGCGACGCGCAATCCCTCCGAGCCCGAGCGCACCCCGCGGGAGGAACGGTCCCTCAAGCGCATCCGGACGTTGCAGCGCGAGGTGCAACGCCTGGAGCACATCCTGGACGAGTTCCTGCACTACGCTCGCGGTGGAGAGGTCAATCGGCGTCCCGAGGACATCGCGCGGATCGTGCGCGAGCTGCTCGAGTTCGTCGAGCCCGAGGACCAGCGTGCGCGGATACGCCATCACGTCGACCTCCAGGTGGGCCTGCCGCTCGTCCTGGTAGACGACGGGCTGATCAAGCAGGCGATCTTGAATCTCCTGGTGAATGCGCGGCAAGCCATGCCGGAGGGCGGAGAGCTCCTGGTGCGCGTGCGGCGGGTGGGGAACCAGGTCGAGATCTCGATCACCGACACCGGGATCGGGATGACCACCGAGGCGCTGGAGCGTTGTTTCGAGGAGTACTGGTCCGACAAGAAGGGCGGGACAGGGCTCGGGCTCGCCACCGCGCGCCGGATCGTGGAGACCCACGGCGGGACCATCACGGTGATCTCCGAGCGTGGTCGGGGGTCCTCCTTCTCGATCTACCTGCCGCTCGCGGTGGAGCTGACCGGATCGCTACCGGGGGATGGAGACGGGGAGTCCGCGCCGCAGCCGAAGGAAGGGGCGGCATGAACGCTCCCCAGTCCGAAACGCTGGGCAAGGCGTCGCGCGTCCTGATCGTCGACGACGACGAAGCCCACGCCGAAGCCCTGGCGGATGGCCTCGAGATCGACGGAGTCCAGTGCCGCATCGCCCATTCGGGGCGCGAGGGGATCGAACTGGCCTCCGAGCAGACCTTCGAGGCCGTGCTCACGGATCTCGTGATGCACGACATCGACGGGATCGAGGTGTTGAAGGAGACCCTGCGGCTGCAGCCCGACACGGTCGTCCTACTCATCACCGGCCACGGGTCGGTCGAGACGGCCGTGGACGCGATGCGTCTGGGGGCCGCGGACTACCTCACCAAACCCGTGCGTATCGCGGAACTGCGCGCGCGTCTCGCGCGAGCGATCGAGTCCGGACGCCTGCGGCGAGCGAACCGCGAGCTGCGGCGGCAGCTGGACAAGCGCTTCGGATTCGAGGGGATCATCGGGCATTCGCCGCCCATGCAGCGGGTGTTCGACGTGCTGGGACAGGTGGCGGACACGAGCGCCACGATCTTGATCCTCGGCGAGAGTGGTACGGGAAAGGAGCTCGTGGCCCGCGCCATCCACACGAACAGCCCGCGCAAGGAGAAGCCCTTCGTCGCCGTCAATTGCGCCGCGCTTTCCCAGGGCCTGATCGAGTCCGAGCTCTTCGGCCACGTGAAGGGGGCCTTCACCGGTGCGGTGGGCGCCAAGGAAGGCATGCTCGTGTACGCCGACGGAGGAACGTTGTTCCTCGACGAGGTCGGTGACATGCCGCTCGAGACGCAGGCGAAGCTCCTGCGCGTGCTCGAGACGCGCGAGGTCCAGCCCGTCGGCGGCAACCGGACCCAGAAGGTGGACATCCGCCTGGTCGCCGCGACGCACCGCGACCTGCGCGAGCGCGTGAAGACGGGGACGTTCCGGGAGGACCTCCTCTTCCGGCTGCAGGTCGTGACGATCGCACTCCCGGCCCTGCGGGACCGGCCGGGGGACGTGCCGATGCTGATCGACCACTTCATCGGCGAGCTCGCGCGCGAGCACGGGCGCAACGTGCGCGGGATCACGCCCGAGGCGCGCGCGCTCCTCGTGCGCTACGACTGGCCGGGGAACGTCCGCGAGTTCCGCAACGCGATCGAGAACATGGTGCTGCTCTCGCGGTCGAACGTGCTCGACGTCGAGGACGTTCCCGAGCACGTGAAGCAGACGAGCGGAGCTTCGGGCCGCGTCCAGGGTCACTACGAGCTCGCCGGTCGGACCCTGGTCGAGGTCGAGCGGGACCTGATCGAGGCGAACCTTCGACTGGCAGGCGGCAACCGGCAGAAAGCCGCCAAGCTCATGGGCATGGGTGAGCGGACGCTCTACCGAAAGCTGAAGGAATACGGCCTCTCCTAGATCGGCTGTCAGGCTGACATACCCGGTCTCCGGCCTGTCAAGGAGGCAGCTTGGGTCGGTACGAAGAGGCTCGGCGGGGCCGTGGAGGGCCCCTTTTGATGAGGCCCCCCTGGCACGAGGTTTGTGTTCGCCGGCCCCGACCCGGGAGTATCGAACCAGCATGAAGAAGCAGAGCAAGACCATCGGCATCGACCTCGGCACCACGAACTCGGTCGTTTCCGTCATGGAGGGAGGTGAGGTTCACGTGATCGAGAACCTCGAGGGAACCCGCACGACCCCTTCGGTGGTGGCCTTCCAATCCGACGGGGGGCGTCTCGTGGGAGCCCCGGCGCGGCGCCAGGCGGTGACCAATCCCCTGCGCACGATCTTCTCCATCAAGCGGTTCATGGGCCGGCGTCATCGCGAGGTGGCGACCGAGGAAAGGATGGTCCCCTACAAGCTCGTCGGCGGGCCCGAGGAACTCGTGAAGGTGGAGGTCGATCAGAAGGCCTTCACGCCGCCCGAGATCAGCGCCATGGTTCTCTCGAACCTGAAGGAGGCCGCCGAGAACTACCTGGGCGAGAAGGTCGAGAAAGCGGTCATCACCGTACCGGCCTACTTCAACGACGCGCAGCGCCAGGCGACCAAGGATGCGGGCACGATCGCGGGGCTCGAGGTCGTGCGCATCATCAACGAGCCGACGGCTTCCGCGCTCGCCTTCGGCCTGGACAAGAAGAAGACCGGCAAGGTCGCCGTCTACGACCTCGGCGGGGGCACGTTCGACATCTCGATCCTGGACATAGGCGACGGAGTCTTCGAGGTGCTCTCCACCAACGGCGACACGCACCTCGGGGGTGACGACTTCGACGAGGCTCTGATCTCCAGCGTGGCCGAGGAGTTCAAGCGCGAGACGGGGATCGACATCCGCAAGGACGCGATGGCGTTGCAACGGCTCAAGGAGGCCTGCGAGAAGGCCAAGTGCGAGCTTTCCAGCGCCCTGCAGACCGACATCAACCTGCCCTTCATCTCCGCGGACGCGTCGGGTCCCAAGCATCTGCAGAAGTCGATCACCCGGGCGAAATTCGAGCAGCTCGTGGAGCGTCTCATCGATCGCACGAAGGGGCCCTGCGAGAAGGCGCTCTCCGACGCGGCCCTCAAGCCCGCGCAGGTCGACGAGGTCATCCTGGTCGGCGGATCGACACGCGTGCCCGCCGTGCAGGCCATGGTGAAGAAGATCTTCGTGCGCGAGCCGAACAAGAGCGTCAACCCCGACGAAGTCGTGTCGATCGGCGCGGCCATCCAGGGGGCGATCCTGGCCGGTCACGTGTCGGACGTGGTCCTACTGGACGTTACGCCGCTCTCGCTCGGCATCGAGACCCTGGGGGGCGTGTTCACGAAACTGATCGAGCGCAACACGACCATCCCCACCTCGAAGTCCCAGGTCTTCTCCACGGCTTCCGACAGCCAGCCTACGGTGGAAATCCACGTCCTGCAGGGCGAGCGCGAGTTCGCGCGCGACAACCGTACGCTCGGTCGCTTCCATCTGGACGGCATCCCGCCCGCTCCGCGGGGAGTCCCGCAGATCGAGGTGACCTTCGACATCGACGCCAACGGCATCCTGCACGTCAAGGCGCTCGACAAGGGGACGAACAAGGAACAGCGCATCCGCATCGAGTCCTCCTCGGGCCTCTCCAAGGAGGAAGTCGAGCGCATGCGGCGGGACGCCGAGGCCCACGCCGAGGAAGATAAGGAGAAGCGCGAAGTCGTGGAGCTCAAGAACCGCGTCGAGGCGATCGTCCACGAGACCGACAAGCAGCTGAAGGAGCACGGTTCGAAGCTCCCGGAAGCCGACCGCAAGGCCATCGAAGAGGCCAAGGAGGAGCTGGCGCTCGCGGCGCAGGGCGAGGATCGCGCGAAGCTCGAGAGCGCGCTCGCAACCTTCCAGGCGAGAGCCCAGAAGCTGGGCGAGATGATGTATCAGGGAGCCAGCGCGCAGTCTCCCCCGCCGGGAGCTCCGGCCGCGGGCGATGCAGGGAAAGCGGATAGCGACGAACCGGTCGACGCGGATTTCGAGGTGAAGACCTGAGGTGTCGAGATCGACTCCGCGCGCGCGCCGCGCGTTGTTACGCCGCCGCCCGCTCCGACTAGCTGAGCGGACGGGTTCCGCACGGGGTTGAGGGCTCCCGGGGAGCCGAGTACCTTCGGCAGGCACGTTCTCCGCGATGATCCGGGTCTCTCACGTCACGCGCCGCTTCGGCTCGACCACGGCCGTGGATGACATTTCGTTCCGGATCGAGCGCGGGGAGATCGTGGGACTCCTGGGTCTGAACGGGGCCGGCAAGACGACCACGATGCGCATGCTCACGGGGTTCCTGCCGGCGACGAGCGGTTCCCTCGAGGTCGGAGGATTCGACGTGCTCGAGCATTCGCTCGAGGTGCGGCGCCGGATCGGATATCTCCCCGAAGCCGTCCCGCTCTATCGAGAGCATCGCGTGCAGGAGATGCTCGCCTTCCAGGGCCGCCTGCACGGCCTCCCGCGCAAGGAGGTCCGGCGCCGCATCGGCCAGGTCCTCGAGCGGGTGGGACTCCTCGATCGCGAGAGGAGCCTCGTCGGCAAGCTCTCCAAGGGCCAGCGACAGCGCGTGGGACTGGCGGTGGCCTTGCTGCCCGATCCCCCAGTTCTTGTCCTGGACGAACCCACGAGCGGGTTCGACCCCTTGCAACGCATCGAGGTCCGTTCGCTCGTGGCGGAGCTCGCTCTCGAACACACCGTGCTCGTCTCGTCGCACATCCTGCCGGAGATCGAGGCGGTCTGCGCGCGCGTGATCGTGCTCCACCGCGGGAGGATCGTCGCCGACGGGCGGCAGACGGAGCTCATGGACGCCCTGGGTGAAGCCCGAGCGCGGGTGGAGGTGGCGATGGGTCCGGCGCCGGAGGAGGTGCGTGGACTCCTCGAGAACCTCCCCTGCGTGAGGCGCGTGGAGGACCGAGGGGTCTCCGGAGCGCACCGCTCGTTCGACGTCTTCGCCGACGAGGACGTGCGCGGGACGATCGGCGCGCTCGCGCGCCGGGAGGGTTGGACCCTGCGAGAACTCTCCTGGCATCCTCCGACGCTGGAGCGTTTCTTCGCGCGGATCGCGCTCGATCTCGATCCGCAGGAAAAGACGATCCGTGCCACGGCCCCCACGCCACCGGGGGCGGGGGATCCGACTTGAGGGGCTTCCGCACGATCTTCGGCCGGGAGCTCGCGGGGCTCTTCCTCTCGCCGCTCGCCTGGATCCTCCTGTGCGCGACGTTCGTCTACGACGCCTTCTTCTTTCTCTACGCGCTCGAGCAGGGCACGGGAGGAGAGGTGAACGGAGCCTTGTACTACATGCACGAGGGGCCCTTCTGGCTGCTCGTCGTGTTCCTGCCGCCGCTGCTCACGATGCGCATGATCAGCGAGGAGTCCCGCAGCGGCATGCTCGAGTTCCTGCTGACCGCGCCGGTCGGGGACGCTTCCGTCGTGGCCGGCAAGGCCCTCGCCGCGACCGCCTTCATGGCCCTCGCCGCCGCCGTCTTGCCGCTCTTCGGGGTCCTGGTCGGGCTGCTCGGAGCGACCCCCGACTGGGGCCAGCTCGTCGCCCAGTGGATCGGCGCGGTGCTCGTGTCCTGTCTCTTCTGCTCGCTCGGCATCTTCTCGAGCGCGGCCTCCGGAACGCCGCTCGTCGCGGCCTTCCTGGCGATCCTCGCCAACATCGTGCTGGTCTTCCTGCCGATGCTCGCGCCCTTCCTCGCGCGCGGGCGCCTGCGGGAACCGGTCGAGTGGACGCTCGACAAGCTCGCGATCCAGGCGCATTTTCGCGGGTCGTTCCTGACGGGGGCGCTCGACAGCGCGCACGTCGTCTTCTTCCTCTCCTGGATCCTCGCCCTGCTCTTCCTGTCCGTGCGCGTGGTCGAGACCAAGCGGTGGCTCGTGTGAGCGGAACGGGACGCGGGACGAGACTCGCCATCGGGACCCGGGTCCTCCTGGCCGGGGGCCTGGCGCTCGCCGGCGCCATGCTGGCGATCGACCTCGCGGACTGGCGCTACGTGCGCTTCGACCTCTCGGGGGCGCGGCGGAACACCCTCGACGATGCCGTGCTCGACATCCTGGACCGGTTGCCCGAGCCGGTCACCGTGGACGTGTTCTTCCGCGGACTGCGACCGCCCTACGACGGGGTGACGGCCCAGGCGCAGGGACGCATGCTCGAGCTCCTCTCGGTCGCGCAAAACGCCCGGCGCAATGCCCTCGAACTGCGCGTGCACGATCTCACGCGTCTGGAGGAGGTCCAGGCGCGCCAGAAGGAGCTCGGCGTCGAGGGGGTGAACCGCGTCGTCTACAGCGCCGGAGGCCAGAAGTCGGTCCAGGAGCTCTTCGGCGAGATCGCGGTCGTCGACTGGGGCAGCCCCACCGAGGGCGACGCGAGGTATCTGAACGAACTCGGCCTGCTCCACGAGATCGACCTGCGCGGTTGGAACCCCAGTCGCCCCCGTCCGGCCCAGTTGACCTCGTTCCAGGGGGAGGAAGCCCTGGCCGAGGGTCTGCTCAAGGTCTCGAGCGCCGGGTCTCCCAAGGCGTACTTCTCGGTGGGATCCGGGGAGAGGGGGCTCGAGGACACGGACACGAGCGGTTTCTCCGCCCTGAAGAGCGCTCTCGAAGGGGACGGCTTCGAGGTCGCACCCTGGAACCCGCTCGAGGTCCCGGCGGTTCCCGCGGACGCCGCGGTGGTCGCGTGCCTGGACGCGCGCCAACCCTTCCCGCAGGGGACCCTCGAGCGCCTGCGCGAATGGGTGAAGGCGGGCGGCGCGCTCCTCGCGGCTCCCGCGCTCGACGAAGTCGAACGGGGAGGCGAGGGGGGCATCGTGGAGCTCCTCTTCGGCTACGGGATGATCGCCGAGCGCGGGATCCTGTGCGAGGCGATCGTCGCGCCGGGGGGGCAGAAGGTGGACGGTTCCGAGCTCTGCTCGGTCCTGCAGATCGACGAGCACGGGCTTTCGCCGAGCCATTCGATCACGGAGGCCCTGCGTCGCCGCGACCGACGCGTGCAGTTCTCCTTCTCACCCTCCTTCCGTCACGGAGGGGCCGAGGGCATGCTCCTCACGGACCTCGTCTCCTCGGGCCCCGAGTCCTGGCGCGACCTGCCGCTCGCCGGCGGGCACTACGACTTCCGCTTCGACCCGCAGAGCGAGGAGCGCGAGCGTCGGCGGCTGTGCATGCTCGCCGAGGCCGTGGTCGGAGCGACCCAGCCGGACGGATCGGTCAAGCGCGGGCGCGTGCTCGGCGTCGCATCCTCGGGGTTCTTCTCGAACGGTCTCTCCGGCGTCAACCGCGATTTCGCCCTGAACGCGTTCAACGGCCTGGCGAGCCGCGAGTACCGCGTGCGAGTCTCGCCCCTCGAGCACGCGGAGAGCCGGCTCGATCTGGCGCGCTCCGAGGCGCTGCCCGTCTTGACCTACACGCTCTACCTCGGATTCCCCGGCGCCTGCATCGCGATCGGCGTCCTCCTGGCCTGGCGGCGGAGGGATCCAGGATGAGGGTCCGCACGCTCGTCCTGCTGGCCGCTTTCGTCGCGCTCTTCGTCGGGCTACGCGCCCTGCGCCGACGCGAAACGGGACAAAGGCTCGACTCGACCGTGCAGGAAGCCCTCTGTCCCGGCCTGCAGAAGGAACGCGTCGCCCGCATGCGCGTCGATCACCTCGAGCGCGGGATCCAGATCGAGCTCGAGCGCGACGCCCGGGGCACCTGGTTCCTGACGGATCCGGTCGCCTATCGCGCGCTGGATGCCCTGGTCCGGACCCAGATCGAGGTGTTCGAGCGCTCGGTGGGGGAGCGCGTCCCGGACGCGGATCTCCGGGCGCTCGGGCTCGATCCGCCGCTCGTGGTGCTCGAGCTGGACGAGCAGGCGGAGTGGGGAACCCGGACCTTCCGCGTGGAGATCGGGAAGGTCGACCTCGATCCCGACCTCGTGTACGTACGCGTACCCTCGCGCGCGGGATCCCACGAGGAGGCGGTCTTCCGCACCCTGCGGACGATCTTCACCACGCTCGACCGCAATCCCGACGACTACCGCGACCGGCGCGCGACCTCCCTCGACGCGCGGGACGTGGTGGGATTCTCGCGCCGGGGCTCGGTCTTCGACCCCGAGCGGGGCGAGGAGGTCGAGCTGGCCTTCGAGGCGGCCCTCGAGCCCGAGGGCTGGATGTGCAAGGACCCTCCGATCGTGCGCCTGGACCCGATCGCCATGGGGCTCATGGCTCGCGGATCCGCCGAGCTCGAGGTCGAGACCTTCGCCGACGACGCGCCGCGCTCCTTCGCTCCCTTCGGACTCGACCCGCCCCGCTTCTCGATCGAGCTCAATGACGCGGGCGGAGCGAAGACGGTCCTCCACTTCGGTCATCCCGAGCGCATCGGTCCGGGAATGGGCGAGCCCGGATCCTGGTTCGCACGCCGCGAGGGGTGCGCGCACGTCTGGGGCATCGAAGCGCGCGACGCGAAGCTCCTCTCGCTCCCCGCGGACCTCCTGTTCGACACGCTCTTCCTGCGTGCCAAGGCGGATGACGTGGAGCGCGTCGAGTGCGCCGGGGAAGGGCGGGGCCTGGTCCTCGAACGCACGAAGGAAGGCTGGAACGTCCGCGAATCGGTCGCGCGGGAAGAACAGGAGTCCTGCTCCTATCGTGCCGATGCGGGCGCGGTCCAGGACGTGATCTCCCTCTTGGAGCACCTGCAGCTGCGTTATCCCGCCGGGATGGTCTTCGTTCCGGAGGACCCGCCGCTCTCGATCGCGGTGACGACGAAGGACGGCCTCTCCTTCGGCGGGCGCATCGGGAAGCCCTGGCGCGACACGGAGCTCGGGAGCACGGGCTTCGCCTTCCAGCGCTTCGGGGACGAGCGCGCGGGATGGATCGAGGAGGCGGCGTTCGAGATCGCGCGGAGCCCCCTCGAGAGGTTCCGCTCGCACGAGATCCACCGCCTCCGCGAGACCGACGTGCGCTGGCTCCGCATCATGCGCGGGGGGACGGAACACGCCTACGTCCAGGCGGCTCCGCTCGAGTGGATCGTCCAGGGCACGGCCTTCCCGGCGCCGAAGGGGCTGACCAACGCTCTCGAGGTCCTGCTCGCCATGGAAGCGGAGCACTGGCTCGACGACGTCGCTCCGGAGTCCCTGGTCGATTCCCTCGACTTGCGGGTCGGTCTCCCGGATCGCGAGCTGGCCTTCCGCCTCGCGCGGGCGGCCGACGGGGCGCTCCTGTGTGCGGAGGACGGGCACGTGGCCGAGGTCGAGCGGAGCGCCCTGGACACCTATCGGGAGAACTGGAAGGCCGACCTCTTCGAGACGCTGTGCGAGCTCTTTCCCGAGTGAGGGAGCGCCCGCGCCGGCCGTCCGCATCGGGGCCCGTTGCAGGGCCGCCGAGAAAACCGAGATTCGGGCGCATTCACGCCGGAATCCCCCTTGCGAGCCCTGGCGACATGGATAGCCTCCGAGAGTGGAGGGAGCGGCGCGGGTTCGTGGCTCGACCCGCCTCGCTTCGGCTGCCGTGTCGCAATCACCCCATCTGGACCCGAGGCCCGCTCGGCCTCTCGTCCCATCCATTTCGCGCCCCACGAAGCTCGTCGAGCCGAGCCGTACCCAAGAACCGCCGCCCTCGAGGGCCGAAGACGCCCGGAAGGGTCCGGCGGGGACGGGCGTCACCGACTCGGACGCGGAGCCGTCGGAGGGGGCGGACGCTCGCTGGAGCATGCCGCGCTCCTGGTAAGAGGTCGCGGGCTGCGGGTTGTTCGGCGCTCGGGAGTTGTCTATCGTTCCCGAACGAACCCCGAACGCCATGAGCGAGACACCCGTGGTTTCGAGGGCCCGTCTCCCGCGCGGGGACGCGGAGGTCCTCGCGCGCGCCCTGCGCGAGGATCCGGAGCTAGGGGGTCGCTTCACGGCATGGCACGACGAAGCCGCGCGCGATCCCCTGCACGCCCCCTTCCCGCCGCGCCTCGCGCCCGAGCTCGTCGCCGAACTCGAGCGCCTGGGGCTTCGTGAACTCTACCGGCACCAGGCGCGCGCGATCGATCTCGCCCTCGCCGGGAAGGACGTGCTCGTCGCCACGCGCACGGCCTCGGGCAAGACGCTCGCCTACACCCTGCCCGTGCTCCAGCGACTGCTGGAGACCGAGGGGCGCGCGCGCTCGCTCTGGCTCTTCCCGACCAAGGCCCTGTCCCAGGACCAGTCGCGCTCGCTCCAGGGCTGGATCGAGCGGCTCGAGAAGCCTTGGCACTCGTTCACCTACGACGGCGACACGCCGCCCTCGGTCCGCAGGATCCTGCGCGATCGGGGAGAGATCGTGCTGACGAACCCCTGGATGCTCCACCAGGGGATCCTGCCGAACCACGGCAAGTGGTCGGAGCTCTTCCAGGACCTCGCCTTCGTGGTCGTCGACGAGGTGCACACGCTCTCGGGCGTCTTCGGTTCGAGCGTGGCGAACGTGCTGCGGCGCCTGGTCCGCATCGCACGGCACTACGGCAGCGATCCGCGCTTCCTCGCCTCTTCCGCCACGGTGCGCGAACCCGCGCTGCACGCGCAGAGGCTCTTCGGTCGCGAAGTGGTCGTGGTCGACGAGGACGGATCGGGTTCGGGGAAACGCATCTTCGCGGTGTACGACCCGCCGCTCGTCAATCCCGTGGCAGGGCTGCGGGCGAACGCGCTCGAGGAAGTGCGCCGCCTCGCGCCCCACGTGTGCGGCCCGTCGCACCAGACGATCTTCTTCTGCAACCGCCGCACGTCGGTCGAGGTGCTGACGCGCTACCTGAAGGAGGCGGCGCAGCGGCTCGGCCTGCGTCCGGCTGAGATCCGCGGGTATCGCGGGGGCTACCTGCCGCTCCTGCGCCGCGAGATCGAGGCCGGCTTGAAGGACGGGAGCGTCAAGGTCGTCGTGTCCACCAACGCGCTCGAGCTCGGCATCGACATCGGCAGCCTCGACGTCGCCGTCCTCGTGGGCTATCCGGGCAGCCAGGCCTCGTTCTGGCAGCGCGCCGGGCGCGTCGGCCGCCGCGGTCGCTCGTCGCTCGCGATCCTGGTGGCGCGCTCCGATCCCGTCGACCAGTACCTTGCGCACCATCCCGAGTTCCTGTTCGGCGCCCCGCGCGAGCACCTCGGCGTCGACCCCGACAACCTGGTTCTGCTCTCCGAGCAGATGAAGTGCGCCGCCTTCGAACTTCCCTTCCGCACGGACGCGAGCGGAACGGTCGAAGGCTTCGGCGCCTCGCCGAACCTCCCGGGGATCCTGGATTACCTGGCGGAGGAGTCGAAGCTCCTGCTGAAACGCGCGCAGGGCGAGCGCCTCGTCTGGCACTGGGTGGCGGACGCCTATCCGGCCCAGGACGTGTCGCTCGCCGGGAACGAGCCCGATAACGTGCTCGTGTACGACGAGGAAGGCAAGGCGATCGGCGAGATCGACCGCGCGTCCTCGATCACCAGCGTGCACGAGGGCGCGATCTACCAGGTCGAGGGGGAGACCTACGAGATCGAGCGCTTCGACTACGCCAACCGCCGCGCGGAGGCGCGCCGCGTGACGAGTGATTATTTCACCGAGGCCGAGACCGACACCGAGGTGCGCGTGCTGCGCCTGGAGGAGCAGGAGACGCGCAGGACCGTGGAGGGCCGCGAGGACTGGTCCGTGTGGCGCGGCGAGGTGCACGTCACGACCGTCGCCACGCTCTTCAAGAAGATCCGCTTCTACACGCGCGAGAACGTCGGGGCGGAGGACATCGTGCTCCCGCCCGAGGAGATCGACACGGAGGCCTTCGTGCTGACGCTCTCGGGCGAGCTCGCCGCGGAGCTCGGCCTGGCGAGCGGGGACGGACAGGGGGGCAACGGGGCCGCCTGGGCCGGCGTGGGGCGCCTCCTGCGCCGCGTGTCGCCGCTCTTCCTGCGCTGCCAACCCTCCGATCTCGGACTCTCGAGCGAGATCCGCTCCGGGCACTTCCAGATGCCGGCGATCTACCTTTACGACCGCGTCCCCGGCAGCGTGGGGCTCGGGGGCGCGCTCTTCCGCGATCATCGCGAGGTGCTCGCGGCGGCGCTCGAGGTCGTCTCGAACTGCGAGTGCGCTCTCGGCTGTCCGGCCTGCATCGGCCCCGTGGAGGAGGTCGGCACGCGCGGCAAGGAAGTGGCGCTGCGCGTCCTCGGGCACCTGGTGGAGCGCGACACGCAGGGCTAGGTGATGAGCGAGCGCACGGAGCTCTTCCAGCGGCTGGCCCGGGTCCGGCGCGAAGGCACGCCCGGTGCGGTTCCCCCCGCGTCGCAAGCGCGCGCCGCCGGGATCCCCGCGGGCCTCGAACGGGTCGAGGGCGATTGCGGGGGCTTCGCCGCGCGCGTGCGCCGTTTCGCGACGTCCGATCGGCACGGCACGTTCGCGCTGGGGGAGATCGGAGCCGCGAGCGCGCACGACCTCGCGTTCCTATGCCGCGACGAACGCCTGCTCGCGCTGGACCTCTCGCGCGCCGTCTTCCTCGACATCGAGACCACCGGGCTCTCGGGCGGCGCAGGCACGATCCCGTTCCTCGTTGCGCTCGGGAGCTTCACGGAGCAGGGCTTCGCCCTGTGGCAGGGGTTCCTGTGCGGTCCCGAGGAGGAGCGCGCGCTCCTCGCCGAAGTGGCGCGGCGCCTGCGCGCGGCGAGCGGCGTGGTGAGCTTCTTCGGCAAGACCTTCGACCGCCACCGGCTCGAGGACAAGATGCGCATCCACGGGATCGCGCCGCCCTTCGACGCCCTGCCGCACCTCGATCTCTACCATCCCTGCGCGCGGCTCTACCGCGGGGCGCTCGGCGACGGACGGCTCGCGACCTTCGAGCGCGTCCTGTGCGGCGTCGAGCGCGAGGACGACCTCGCGGGGAGCTTCGCCCCGGAGGCCTGGTTCGACTTCCTCGCCGGCCGCGCCCATCGCCTGGAGCGGGTGTTCCTCCACAACGAGCGCGACGTGCTCTCGCTCGTGGTGCTCGCCGCGCACCTTGGCCGGACGCTCGAAGAACGTCGCGCCGACGGCTCGGAGCTCGGCGGGCCCGGGGCGGCGCGCGCCGCGGCGCTCGCGAAGCTCCTCGCCGCCGAGGGCGAACATCAGGAGGCGCTGACATGGGCGGAGCGCGCGTTCGAACGCGCGGCGAGCCGCGTGCGGGGGCTCGAATTCCTGCGCGCGGGCCTGAAGCTCCGGCTGGGGAGGAGCGACGAGGCGCTCGGCGAGTTCGAGAGGATCGCGGCAGGGGAGCGCGACGAGCTCGCGCTGCGCGCGCTGATCGAGATTGCGAAACTGTGCGAGCACGAGCTCGGCGATCGAGAGCGAGCGGTGGCGGTGGTGGAGTGTGCCCGCGACCTCGCGCCGGTCGTGCTCGTCGGCGGCGCGCGCGAACGCGCTCTCGCGGCTCTCGACCGACGAGGGGTGCGTCTCCGGAAGGGGAGGGCATAGGAGAATGAGCCGACAACACATAGTTCCTCAGCAAATGATCCGGCGGTTTGCTAACCTGGACGGCGAACTGGCTGAGCTCTCAAAACCGGAGCTCGCTCTGGGCACGCGCTGGAAAAGGACCCGCGCTCGGTGGTCCGGTAGCGTTGCTTCGGGCTCCTGGGCTTGTCGGGGAGGGTCCACTTCAGCCATCCGGACGCGAGCAGCGGGTTCAGGCAGACCTCGACGAAGTGCTCGCGGTCCCGGAATCCGGCCGCTCGCTGCAGTTGGCTGCGGCTGGCCGGCTTGCGCGCCCGTTCCAGCACGGCCGCGGCTTGCGGGATGCTTGTCGGGAGCTTGTCGGGTGACCGGGCCCTTCTGGGTCGCCGAGCCCTGCCTCCAGAAGAAACCGTCGCTGCACTGGATCGGCTTGGCATCGCTCTCGCGAACGGTGACGACCGTGACCTCGCCCACGCGCGCGACGAGCACCTTCACGGGCGGGTCGCAGTTGCGTGCGATGTCCTGGATGCGGGCGCGCAGCTCGTTCGAGTCCTGGATGCCCGCGATGGTGCGGTCGTCGCGCACCCCGAGCAGGATCTTGCCTCCCACGGTGTTCGCCAGGGCCACCAGCTCGCGCGCGAAGGAGGCCGACAGGCTCTCCTTGAACTCCAGCATGGTGCCTTCGCCCTCGGCGAGAAGGATCGCGAGCTCCGAGGCGTTCATACCTGCGCCCTCGCAAGGACGCCCTTGGCCGTGCACGAGGGCTGCAGGTTGCACCCCTTGCCGATGCTCGCCTCGGCAGGCGTCTTCACCCGGAACTGGCTGTCCTGGATCCGCCCGACCCTTGCGTCGAAGTGGCGACTGGCAGTGACTCGGGCCGGAACGCAAGGAAGGGCCATCAGGGCGTCCTCCTTTGCGAGGCTCTCGAGCAGGAGCTCGATCACACCCCGCAGACGGGCCCAGGCCTCGGGAGGTTACACTTCACGAGGTCCGCCGCATCCACGGCGAGGCCTTGCGCTCCGGTTGAAGAAGAAAGGAAGGGAGGAGAGCAGATGGTCCGATACCTGACCTTGTTGATGGCCCTCGCGTCCTGTCGTTCCATCGAGGGGCACTACGTCGGCTCGCCCGAGACCGGGGACGACGTCGGCGGCCTCCCGATCGTCGTCGAGCGCACGCGCTGGCTGAAGGCGACGCACAAGGAAGTCACGTATGCGTTCCTGGATTCCGCCGCGAAAGAGGCGCGTCCGGACAAGAGGGTTAAGGAGATCTCGGTCGAACCCGTCAAGGCCGAGGAGGTCTACGCCATCGATGTCAAGCGGCCGATGGCCGGCACGATCGACTACGACCTCCAGTTCCCCGACGGCAAGGCGTATCCCAAGCAAGTCAAGGGGAGAGTCGAGGACAAGACGGTCGAGCAGATGACCACGCTCGTGGAGAAGCTGTTGCAGCAGCTCGGCCCGCCCAGGGCGGCCGGGGTACAGCCTCCGCCTCCGCCACCGAGCGGCATCACCGTCATGAGGATGGGCGAGTCGATCACGAAGATCGAGTTCTACGACATCGAGCAACTCCTCGAGGGCGGCCCGGTGACGCCCGTGCTCACGATCCAGTAGGGAACGAGGCTCTCAGCGGGCGTTCGCGAAGCGCGCCTCGCCCGCGAGCACGCGCCGGATCGCCTCGGGGAGCGCGATCTTCTCCTGCTCGAAGACCCGCTGGGCGAGCGACTCGACCGTGTCGCCCGGGAACACGGGCACGCGGCGCTGGAGGATGTGCGGCCCGTGGTCGTAGACGTTGTCCACGAAGTGCACCGTGCAGCCGCTCTCCTGCGCGCCGCTCGCGAGCACGGCCGCGTGGGCGCGCTCGCCGTAGAGGCCCTTCCCGCCGAAGGCGGGGAGCAGCGCGGGGTGGATGTTGATCACGCGCCCGCGCCAGCGCTCGGGGACGAGGAGGAGCCGCAGGAATCCGGCCAGGACCGCGAGCTCGACGCCGCGGCTCTCGAGCTCGCCGAAGGCGCGTCGCGCGAACTCCTCGGGCCCGCCGCATTCCTTCCAGGAGATCACGAGCGCGGAGAGCCCGAGGCGTTTCGCGCGCTCGAGGGCCCCGATGTCGTCGCGGTCGCTGAGCACGAGGGCGATCTCGGCTTCGAGCTCGCCCTTGGCGATCACCTCGGCGAGGTTCTCGAGCGAACGGCCGCCGCCGGAGGCGAGCAACGCGAGCTTCTTCGCGCGCGCCTTCACTCGTCCCGCTCCGCGGCGAGGGCCGAGGCGGCGAGCTGGAGGTCGGGGAGGAGCAGAGCGAGGAGCTCCTCGAGCGCCGGCTGGGTGCGGCGCGCGCGGTCGATCAGGCGAGCGACCTCCGCGGGGCTGCCGCCGTCGTCCACGAGGGCCACGATCGCGAGCACCGCGAGCCCAGCGTGGGCGCAGGCGTGGAGCGGAGCGGCGAGCGACTGGACCGCGACGTCCGCCCCCAGGCGCGCGAGCATCGCTCGCTCGGCGTTCGTCTCGAGCGCGGGGCCCGCCGTGCAGGCCACGACCGCCTCGCCGGCGGCGAGGCCGAGGGCCTCGGCCCGGGCGAGTGCGGCGCGGCGCAGCCCGAGGTGGTGGAGCTGTGCGAGGTCGGGGAAGAGCGGGCCGAGCCGGCTCTCCCCCAGCCCGGCGAGCGGCGAGCTGCCCGAGAGGTTCAGGTGGTCGCGCGCGAACGCGAAACCGCCGACCGAGAGCGACGCGTCCGTGCCCTGCGCCGGCAGGAGGGAGCCCGCGGAGGTGTGCACGCACAGGGAAGCTCCCGAGGCGCTCGCGAGCCAAGCCGGGAAGCCACTCGCCCAGGCGGGAGCCGCGACGAAACCGGGCTCGCCCGAGAGATCGTCGATCGCCCAGAGAGAGAGACCGCGCGTGGATCCCGTACGCAGGAGCGCGCCCTTCCAGGGCTCGACCACGCCGTCGATCTCCTCGAGCGGGATCTCGCTCGCCCCGGAGAGTCGATCCGCGAAGCCGTGCACGCCGGTCGCCATCAGGAAGAGCACGTCGGGAGCCCTGACGCCCGCCTCGCGCATGGAGGCGCTGGCGAGGCGCACGGATTCGTCGAGGCTCGGAGATCGGGCGGGGCTCACGGAGGAGATGAGCGTCTAGGGGAGCGCGTCCAGTCGCCGCTTCACCTCGTCCGGCGTGAGCTCGATGCGGAAGACCTTGGCGCGCGAGGAGTGTCCCCGAACGAGGGCGACGGAGGAAGAGCGAAGGCCGAGGAGCGCGGCGAGCGTCGCGCGCAGCTCCTCGTTCGCCCGTCCGTCCTCCGCGGGCGAGCGGGCGGCGAGCTCGAGCGCTCCCCCGTGGATTCCCGCGGGCCCGCTCTGGCGCGAGCCGGGCTTCGCGTGGACGGGGAGGAGCGTCGCGCGACCCCCATCCGTCGCGCGGAGCTCGAGTCCCTCGCTCAGCGGTCGCGGACCGTTCATCCGCCCCGCGGCGTCGGGCCGTCCCCGGCGGGGGTGCTGTCCTCCTCCAGGCCCCCTCCATCGGAGAGCAACTGGATGAGCAGCGTGTCCCCGTATTGGTCGAGCAGCCGCTCCGCGTTCGCCGCCGCGAGCGTCCAGGCCTCTTCCTGGGAGGCGGAGAGCGCCTGGGCGAGCAGCAGGGCGGCCTCGCGTTCCCGCAGCAGGGCGCTCGCGTTCTTCCCGGCGCCCTGCGCACGTGCCTCGGCGATCCAGCTCTCGAGCGGGGCGAAGACGTTCGACAGGGCGCGGGCCTCGTCCGGATCCAGGAGGTCCTTGCGAGCGGGGTCGAGGACGGCCTGGGCTTCGCGGGCTCCTTCCACCGCCGTCACCACGTGGACGAGCGCGAGGATCCGTTCGTACTCCTCGGCGGAGTAGCTGCGCGTGAGGCGCGATCGGAAGAGCGGATCCACGGAGGCGCCACCCTGGAGCAACGCCGACCAGGGAACCTCCTCCGGTCCGCCGCTCGTCGCCAAGAGGAGCCCGCGCGGGTTGGCCCCGACCGCGTCCCGCGCCACGTTGCGGCCGTTGACGAAGGTCGCCACGCTGAAGCGACGCCAGGTCCCGTCGTGGAAGGCCCCGACCAGGAGGTCCAGGGCCCCGCGCGCGCGTGCGAATTCCTCGGCCAGGGAGCGGGCCTTCCCGCGGACTTCCTGCGTGGCGAGGCGCGGTTCGAGCTCGAGGAGGTCGCGCTCGACGCCGGCGAAGTCGAGTCGCGCCAGTCCCTGGAGCGCGGACCCCCGGGGTCCGATGATGCCCGCGAGGAGATCGCAGTCCTCGCGCAGCTTGCGCGACGAATAGGTGCGCTCTTCGTCGGCGAGTCCTTCCAGGCGCGCGGTCGCGCCGCGCGCGAGGGCGCGCAGGGCCGGTAGGTCCTCGAACCCCGCCGGGACGGCCTTTGGATCGTCGTAGCTCGCGGCGATCGCGGCGAGGATCGCGCGCATCTCGACGAACTCCCCGTGCGCGGCGTGCTCCTCGGCCCGCGCCAGGGCCTCCCGCGCCAGGCGTTCCGACACGCCCTGGATCTCGTGGGCGACGAGCGCGCGTGCCTCGGTGAACCGGCCGTAGGCCGCGAGTTCCCCCGGCGGGACCAGGCTGGCGAGCTTGCGCAGGAGCTCGAACGGGCGCGGGAGCTCTGGCTGCGGCGGCGGCCAGTCGATCTCCTTGCGCAGGTACTCGATGCTCTGCGCGAGGCCCTGCTCCAGGCGTTCGGTCTCGAGCAGACCCTGGTGGATCTCCGCTTCCAGGCGCGCGGCCTCGTCCCCCGCGCTCCTGCCCGTGGCCGTGGGCGCGAAGCGTTCGGCGAGCCCGCGGAGCATCGTGATGCGTTCCGACGGCGTGAGCGAGCTCGGGATCTCGTGGTAGGCGACCTTGGCCTCGAGCTCGAGCATCTCGAGCGCGCGTTCGTCGGCGTCGTCGACGTGGACGCGCGGAGGTGGCTGGAAGAACGAAGGATCGTCGGCAGCGGCGCTTTGAGAAGCAGCGCTCCGGTCCGGCGGCTCGTCCGCGACGGTGTCCGAGCCCTTCGGCCACCCCAGTCGGACGGAGTAGGCGAGCGAGGCGAGGAGGAGGAGCAAGAGCAGGGCTCCGACGAGCGTCTGCAGCCTGCGAGCGGAACGCCGTGGCGGAGCGCCGTGGTCGACCTCGAGCCGGATCCGATCGACCTCGCGCGCGAGGATCTCGGCGGAGGCGTGCCGCTCCTTTGGCTCGCGCGCCATCAGCTTCAGGACCAGCACCTCGAGGGCGAGCGGGATCTCGGGCACGAACGTGCGCGGCGGAAGCGGATCCGACTGGAAGCGCGCCAGCAGGATCTCGCGCGTGTTCGCGCCCTGGAAGGGAGTCCGGCCCGTGAGCAGCCGATAGGCGGTCGCGCCCAGGGAGTAGAGGTCCGAGCGATGGTCGACGCTCTCGCCGCGGGCCTGCTCGGGCGAAACGAAATGCGGCGTCCCGAAGGTGCGGCGCTCCGCGCCCGCCTCTTCGGACGCCACCCCGGTCGCAAGGCCGAGGTCGGCGAGCTTCACCGCTCCGGACGCGGAGAGCATCAGGTTCGCGGGCTTGATGTCGCGGTGCACGATGCCCTTGGATTCCGCGTAGGAGAGACCTGCCGCGGCATCGCGCAGGACGTCGAGCACTCGGCGCCAGGAGAGCGGGCCCTCCGCGGCGATGCGCTGCTCGAGATCGCCCCCGGGCATGTACTCCATGGAGACGTAGTGCAGGCCCGCGTCCTCGCCGGTGTCGTAGACCACGACGACGTTGGGATGGGAGAGGGCTGCGGCCGCGCGTGCCTCGGACTGCAGGCGGCGCACGAAGTCGCGGTCGGCGGCGAGCTCGGCCGAGAGGACCTTCAGCGCCACGGGACGATTCAGGTTTTCCTGGATGGCCAGGTACACCTCGCCCATTCCTCCCCGTCCGACGAGCTTCTCGATGCGGAAGCCCGCCAGTCGCCCCGGGATCCTGTGCGGGGAAGGCTCCTTCTCGTCGCTCGCCGTGGGATCCACCACCTGCAGGCGGCGCGAACCGAGCGTGATCACGTCTCCGCGGGCGAGTCGCGCGGAGGTCACGCGCGAACCGTTGACGAAGGTTCCGCCTCGAGAGCCGAGGTCCTTGATCGCGAACCCTCCGGGGCGCACGCGTCCGATGGCGCAGTGTGCGTCGTCGACGCCCTCGCCCTCGATCAAGAGAGCGGCGCGCTCGCGCGAGCTCCCGACCACGGCCAGGCCCTGATCGGGGAGTTCCAGCCGCCGCCCGGATCCATCCAGCAGTTCGAGCAGCAGGGTTTCTTCGCCGCCGGAGCTCATCGCGCTCCCTCGCGCGCCGCGGCGCCCGTCTCGATGCCCTCGAAGAAGGCGCTCCCGATGCGGACCACGTCCGCTCCCTCGGCAATGGCCTCTTCGAAATCCCCGCTCATGCCCATCGAGAGCCGCGGCCTCCCGCCCAGGAAGGCTTCGGACGGCAGGCTCGATGCGAGTCGGGCGAGCTCGCGGAAGACCTCGTGCGCGACGAGGCGCCCGGTCTCTGAAGCGATCGGCGGCGCGAGGGTCATGAGTCCGAGGAGGGCGAGAGGGGACTCCCGGGCCCGGGCGAAGAGCTCGGGGAATTCCGCGCTCGAGACGCCCGTCTTGGTCGGTTCCTCCGAGAGCTTGACCTGCAGGTAGATCCCCGGGAGGCGGCGCTCTTCCCGGGCGATCCGCGCCAGGTCCTCGAGCAGACGCACGGAGTCGACCGAGTGGATCTCCTGCGCCAGCTTGACCGCGCGTCGGACCTTGTTGCGCTGGATATGCCCGATGAAGTGCCAGCGCGGCCGTGAGTCACGAGCGGAGAACCAGCTCGCCTTGCGCTCGAGCTCGCTCACCCGGTTCTCGCCGAGCTCCCGCGAGCCGAGCGAGACGAGGGCGTGCGCCAGCTCGGGGCCGACGGACTTGGTCACGGCCACGATGCGGATGGAATCCGCTCGCCGGCCCGCCGCTCGGGCAGCCGCCGCTACGCGTTCGATCACGGCTTCCCGATTCCTCGCGAGTACTTCCAAGAGGGGTTCCACCCCCCGTGCGGCGGAACGCTGTGCGCGGAGGAGTGGATGAGGCCGTAGATTATCCCGGAAGGGAGCGGATGTCACCCGGGGCAGGGTTTGCGCCGAGCACGAGGGGGGAGCGGTCGGTTCGAGTCGAGGACGTCCGGCGCGGCGCTCCGAGCGGTGATCCCGGGTGCAGGGAAAGGCGCAGGCGTACCCGCGTCTGGGGCCGCACGCGACGGTGCTCGGCGGGCTCGACACCCGAGACCCACAGGACTTCGTCGCCGGAACAGACGATGGGAATCGAAGCCCGTTCCTCGCGCGGGATCTTGCGATCGGCGAGGAAGCGCAAGAGCGGCTTCGACCCCGGAGCTCCGAGGGCCCGGAAGCGGTCTCCGGGGCGGGGCCAACGAACGCGGAGCTCTTCGGGCAGTCCTTCCGCGTCGAGCTCGACCTCCAGGGCCGAACGCGGAACCGACGACGTCGTCGTCGGGACCCGCTCGGCCGAGATGCGGCGCCCATCGGGCAGCGCCACGATTCCGGGAACCCGCAGGGAGAGCCCCGTGAAGGGCAGGAGTTCGGACAGACGATGGGCGAGGGCGGGGCCGTCGCCCCTGGAGCCGACCGGGAAGGGCAGGCAGGCCTCGCGTCGACTGGAGAGATCGAGGTGTTCGTCGATCCGCGGCGGCAGCAGGTGGATCTCGCCGGGACGCAGGAGCAAGGTCCAGCCCCCGGGAAGGGAATGCCGGCGAGACCGCCCGGCGCGCAGGTCCTCGAGCAGGAGCTCGAGGGTTCCCCGAGCGCAGGGCTGGCCCGTGCCTTCGAGGAGGAGTCGCCAGAGCGCACGGCGTTGCAGGGCCGGGGAGAGCCCCATCAAGGCCGAGCGCTGCAGAACGCCTCCGAGTCCCATCTCGTCGGGTCCTCGAGAAAGGGCAGCGTAGGGCGCGGGACGCCAGGCGAGATGGGCCGTGGCCGCGGCGAGGCGATCTTCGAGGTTCTCCACGGCCCTCCCGAAGGCGCGGAGATTCTCGATCCCCTGCTTGCCGCCGACAGCCTCGAGGAACGGGAGGAAAGCGTGACGCAGCCGATTGCGCGTGAATCGTTCGTCTCGGTTCGAGCGGTCCTCACGCCAGGAGAGGCCGCGGTCGCTGAGCAGCCGGCGGACCTCTTCCCGCCGCAAGGGGAGCAGGGGACGGACCACGCGGACCGGGGGCTCGCCCGGGGGATCGTGGGCGAACTCGAGCGCGGGGCGCGGGCCGCGCAGGCCTTCGAGGGGGGATCCGCGGATCCAGCGCCAGAGGAGCGTCTCGAGGGCGTCGTCGGAGTGATGGCCGGTCAGGACCGTGCGGTGGCCAAAGCGGCGGGCCTCTTCGATCAAGGCCGCGTAGCGCGCCGAGCGGGCCCGGGCCTCGAGCGAGGGGCCGGCCCGGTCGAGATCGAGGCTCCGGACGAGGAGCGGGATGCCCAGGGCGCGGCAGCGCTCTGCGCAGAAGCGAGCATCCGAGCGTCCTTCTTCTCCGCGCAATCCGTGCTCGACGTGGACGACCCGCAGGCTCGGGCGCGGATCGGCCTCGGCCAGGAGGTGCAGGAGCAGGACGCTGTCGGCCCCCCCCGAGAGGGCCAGGAGGAGCTTCTCGTCGGGGCGGATGGCACAGGCTCGCGCGAGCCTCTGCCACCTCGAAGACCAGGCGCTGGGGAAGAGGGGAAGGGAGTCCACTTGTTGCGGGGGAGATCGGGCCGCCTCCGTCCGAATTGAAGCCATCGGCGGACGTCGCTATTCTCTGCGCCGTTTCTGCCGGAAACCTCGCTCTCCCAGGGGGTCGCGAGGGGTTGCGGAAAGCATCATCCTAGGGGCGGGCGTCCCTTCCGGTTTCTCCCCGAAGCCGAAAGTTTCAAGTGATCGCGCGGCCCGAGGGCCCGGCACTCCCTCTCCATCCCTTTCTCGTCGAGTCGAGGCACCCGAAGGTCATGCGCATCGCCATCAACGGCTTCGGCCGAATCGGCCGCAACGTCTTCCGCATCCTCCACGGCCGCAAGGACATGGAGGTGGTGTCGATCAACGACATCACCGATCCCTCGACCCTGGCCCACCTGCTCAAGTACGACTCCGTGCAGGGGCGGTTCGCGGGCCGGGTGGTGGCGGGCAAGGAGTCCCTCGAGGTCGACGGGAAGAAGATCCAGGTGACGGCGATCAAGGACCCCGCCCAGCTGCCCCACAAGCTGAACCAGATCGACTTCGTGGTCGAGTCGACGGGGATCTTCTCGAGCCGGGCCGACTGCCAGAAGCACATCGACGCCGGGGCGAAGAAGGTGGTCCTCACGGTGCCGCCCAAGGACGAGGTCGACGCCATGATCGTCATGGGGGTGAACGAGGCGACGCTCAAGCCCACCGATCGGATCATCTCGAACGCCTCCTGCACCACGAACTGCCTCGCTCCGATCGCCAAGGTGCTCGACCAGAAGTTCGGCATCGAGAGGGGGCTGATGACGACCGTGCACGCCTACACGAACGACCAGCAGGTCCTGGACCTCCCGCACAAGGACCTGCGTCGAGCGCGCGCGGCGGCGGAGAACATCATCCCGACCTCGACCGGTGCGGCGCGCGCCGTGGGCAAGGTCCTGCCTCAGCTCAAGGGGAAGCTCGACGGCACCGCCATGCGCGTCCCGGTCAAGAACGGGTCGGTCGTGGACCTCGTCGTCGACCTGAAACGCCCGGTCACGATCGAGGAGGTCAACGCCGCGTTCCGCGAGGCGGCGCAGAAGGAGATGAAGGGCATCCTCGAGTACACCGAGGATCCGATCGTCTCCTCCGACGTCCTGGGCAATCCCGCCAGCTCGGTCTTCGACGCCAAGTGCACCATGCTGCTCGGGGACCGCATGGTCAAGGTCGTCGCCTGGTACGACAACGAATGGGGCTACTCGACGCGCGTGGTCGAGCTCATGAAGTTCGCCCACGACCTCAAGGCCGAGGGCGCGGTCGCGGCTCGGGTGCACTGAGCGCGCGATGAAGCTCGAGGTGCTCCCGCTCGACTCGCTCGAGGTGCGCGGGAAGCGCGTGCTCGTGAGGGTCGACTTCAACGTGCCCCAGGACGAGTCCGGCGCGATCACCGACGACACGCGCATCCGCGCCTCCCTGCCCACGATCCGCTGGATCCTGGAGCGGGGCGGGAAGCCGATCCTGCTCTCGCACCTCGGCCGACCGAGGGGCAAGGTGGTCGAGAGCATGCGCCTCACGCCGATGGGAGAGCGCCTCTCCGAGCTGCTCGGGAAGCCCGTCCGGAAGCTCGACGTGAGCACGGGCGCGGAGGCAGAGAGCGCGATCCAGGCCGCTCCGGCGGGCACGACGATCCTGCTCGAGAACGTGCGCTTCCACGCGGGCGACGAGCAGGGCGACGCGGAGCTCGCCCTGGAATGGGCCCGGCTCGGCGATCTCTTCGTCAACGACGCCTTCGGCGCGTCGCACCGGGATCACGCTTCGGTCTCGGGCATCGCCCGCCGTCTCCCCTCGGCCGCCGGTCTGCTCCTGCAGGCGGAGATCGAGGCCTTCCGGCGCGTCCTGGAAGCGCCCGAGCGCCCGCTCGTCGCGGTGCTGGGAGGCGCCAAGGTCTCCGACAAGCTTCCGGTGATCGCGAAGCTGATCGAGACCGTGGATGCGATCCTCGTCGGAGGCGGGATGGCGTACACTTTCCTCGCGGCGCAGGAGATGCCCGTGGGCGCCTCCCTGGTGCAACGCGACCAGGTCGACGCGGTGAAACGCAATCTCGAACGCGCGGCGCAGCGCGGAACGCGTCTCTTCCTGCCGGTCGACCACGTCGTCGCCGAACGCTTCGAGAAGACGAGCCCGACGCGGGTGGTCGCGGAGATTCCCGCCGGCTGGATGGCGCTCGACATCGGTCCGAAGACCCGCGCTCTCTACGGCGCCGAGATCCGAGGGGCGCGGACGCTGGTGTGGAACGGTCCGATGGGCGTCTTCGAGTGGGAGGCCTTCCGCGAGGGAACGGCGGCCGTCGGCCGGGCCGTCGCGCAGTGCCGCGGCTACACCGTGGTGGGAGGGGGCGATTCGGTCGCCGCGATCGAGCTCCTCGGCCTCGCCTCGAAGATCCGGCACCTCTCGACCGGCGGGGGCGCTTCGCTCGAGCTCCTCGAAGGCCGCGATCTGCCCGGGATCGCCGCGCTCGTGCGGCGCTAGGAACGCGTCCGAGCAACGGACACGCTCCTGCGAGAAGTTCCCCGTTCCGTCCATGCGCGCAGAGCCGAGCAACCGGCGTTTCTCAGGGCGGCCCTACGGGCCGCGACGACGGCCGCGGGGATCGGCCCCTGGAACCCGCGCGGAGCCAGGTACAATCCCCCGGCAGATGAGCCTCAGGAATCCCGTCGCTCGCGCCGCCCGGGGCGGGCCGAGCCCGGCGTCGCCGGGGTCGAACCCCATCCGCATCGCACCCTCGCTGCTCTCCTGCGACTTCGCGCGCATCGCCGACGAGGTGGGACGCGTCGAGTCCTCCGGCGGGGATTGGCACCACGTGGACGTCATGGACGGCCACTTCGTCCCGAACCTCACGATCGGACCGCCGGTCGTGGCGCGCATCCGCGCCGTGGCGAAGGCTCCGCTCGACGTGCACCTGATGATCACCGATCCCGACCGCTACGCGGCGGACTTCGTGCGCGCCGGCGCCTACGTCCTGACCTTCCACGCGGAGGTGCGCCGCACGACTGCCGAGCAGCGCGCGACGATCCAGACGTTTCGCGCTGCGGGCGCTCCCAAGGTCGGCATCGCGTTGAATCCCGACTCGCCGGTCGAGTGCGTGTTCGGCGTCCTGGGGGAGGTCGACCTCGTGCTCGTCATGAGTGTCTTCCCCGGGTTCGGGGGCCAGCGCTTCATGCCCGAGGTGCTGCAGAAGACGCGCGCCCTGCGCGAGCGGGGTTATGCCGGCTGGATCGAGATGGACGGCGGCCTGAACGGCGAGACCCTGCCGCTGTGCGCAGCGGCCGGTGCGGACGTGCTGGTCGCCGGCGCGAGCCTGTTCGGCGCCGAGGACATGCGGACGCGGATCGCCGAGTTCCGCCACCAAGCCGAGGCGGCGCGCGCTCGGCTCGACCCGTCCCCGGGAGGGAACCAGGCGTGAGCGACGAGAAGGCCGAACCGCGAGAGACGCCGGAGAAGGAGCCCGAGGAGCCGCGTCGCGAGGGCAAGCTCTCGCGCCTGCGTTTCTCGAAGAAGAAGGACATGCCCGGCGGGCTGTGGCTCAAGTGCGAGAGCTGCGGCGACGTCATCTTCCGCAAGGAGCTCGAGGAGAAGGACCGCGTCTGTCCCGCCTGTGGCTTCCATTTCACCGTTCCGGGGCGCGAGAGGATCCGCATGACGATCGATGCGGGCACCTGGAAGGAGGAGTTCGCCGAGATCGAAGGCCTGGATCGGCTGGGGTTCATCGACAAGGAGCCCTACGGGCAGAAACTCGCGCGCACGGCCGAGCGGCTGGACCAGAAGGAGGCCTTGCTGTGCGGGACGGGCGAGATCCTCGGCCGTCCGATCGTGCTCGCCGTGCTCGACTTCAGCTTCATGGGCGGTTCCATGGGCGAGGTCGTGGGCGAGAAGGTGGCGCTCTCCTGCGAGCTCGGGGCCGCGCTCTCCCGGCCGGTGGTGATCTTCACGAGCTCCGGCGGGGCGCGCATGCACGAGGGGGTGCTCTCGCTGATGCAGATGGCGAAGACCTGTGCCGCGCTGCAGTCGTTGAACGAGGCCGGCGGCTTCTCGATCTGCGTCATGACCCATCCGACGACCGGCGGCGTGACGGCCTCCTTCGCCTCGGTGACCGACCTCGTGCTGGCCGAACCGGGCGCGCTGATCGGCTTCGCCGGGCCGCGCGTGATCGCCACCACCCTGCGCCAGGAGCTGCCGGCGGGCTTCCAGCGCGCCGAGTTCCTGCTCGAGAAGGGCATGATCGACTCGATCGTCGCGCGCAGCGAGATGCGCGAGACCCTGGCCAAGTTGATCGACTATGCCACGCGGGCCCCGCGCAGGCCTCCGGAGCGTGGAGCGCGAGTCTGAGGCACGACCGCGGGCCAGCGCATGAGCGAACCCATCGAACAACGCCCGGCCGAGCGCAAGGTGACCACCCACACCCTGCGGCGCATGAAGGAGCGCGGACAGCCGATCTCGGCCCTCACCGCCTACGACCACCTGATGGCCGAGCTGCTCGACCAGGCCGGGATCGACCTGATCCTGGTGGGGGACTCCGCGGCCATGACGGTCCAGGGACGCTACACGACCGTCTCGGTGACGATGGAGCAGATGCTCTACCACGCCGAGGTCGTCTCGAGCGCGGTCACGCGTGCGCTCGTGGTGGGCGACCTGCCCTTCATGTCCTACCACGTCAATTCCGACGAGGCCCTGCGCAACGCCGGCCGGATGATCCAGGAGGCACACGTCGAGGCGGTCAAGATCGAGGGCGGCGAGAAGATCTGCCCGACGTTGCGGCGCATCGTCGACGCGGGCATCCCCGTCATGGGGCACCTCGGGCTCACGCCGCAGTCGATCCTGAAGTTCGGCACCTACCAGGTTCGCGCCCGGGAACCCGAGGAAGCCGAGGAGCTGCGGCGCGACGCGCGTGCTCTGGAAGGCGCGGGGGCCTTCAGCATCGTGCTGGAGAAGGTGCCGGCCGCGCTCGCGGCCGAGATCTCGAAGAGCCTCGCGATCCCCGTGATCGGGATCGGCGCGGGTCCCGGCTGCGACGGGCAGATCCTCGTCACGCACGACATGCTCGGGCTCTTCACCAAGTTCCGCCCGCGCTTCGTGCGTCGCTACGCCGAGCTCGCGCAGGCGATGAAGGAGGCCTTCGAGCGCTACGCCGCCGACGTGCGCTCGCGCGACTTCCCTTCGAGCGACGAGTCCTACTGATCAGAGCACGAGCTGGAAGAGCTCGAAGGTCCAGTCCTCGTAGAGCGCGTAGTTCGCGCCCTGCGAGGCTCCGGCAGGACTAGCGGCTCGCCGTGCTCGAGCAAGAGGCCGATGCCGTCGACCGCCGTCGCGCGCACGAGCCCCGGGCTCGACTCCGCCCGCGCGAGCTCCTCGAGGCCCGGCAGCGACGTCGGCGCCCCCAGCAGACCCAGCGAGGCCGCGCTGACGGCCTGCAACCCGGGGTCGGAGAGACCGGATACGACGTCGAAGATTGCCTGCGCGTCGTCGCCGTCGCCGAGCGTTGCCAGCGCCTGGGCGATCGTCGCGCGCACGAAGCCGGAGCGCTCGACCGAGAGGCGGGCGCGCAGGTGATCGCGGTTCCCGGCGCCGCCCAGCAACGCGAGCGCCGTCGCCGCGTAGCCGCGCTCGCGCGCGGAGGGCCCGCGTTCGAGCGTCTCGAGCGCCAGCGGAGCAGCGGCGAGCTCGCGCGCGAGGCCGAGCGCGAGCAGCAGCGCCGGCCGGACATCCTCGTTCCGGACGCGCGGGGCGCGCACGAGCAGCGCCCGCTTGGTCTCGGCGTCCCCCGATCCGCGTGCGTGCAGGCCGAGCCCGAGCGCCGCCCATGGCTCGAGCGTGTCGGGATCGTCCGTGAAGACCTCCAGCAGGAGGTCACGCGCCGCGGGTCCGCTGTGCTCGCCGATCGAGAGCAGCTCGAAACCGCGCGCGAGCGGCTCGCACTCGAGCTCGTAGGCCGTCATCAGCGCCGGGAGCGCGAGCGCCTGCGGGCTTCGACCCAGGGCGAGCGCGGCCGAGCGCCGGAGCTCGAGGTCACGCCCGACGAGGACGTCCTGGAGGCGGGCCAGCACCTTCGGGTCGTTCGACGTTCCGAGCGCTTCGATCGCCGCGGCGCGGACGAAGCGCGGACGTTTGGGGTCGGTGAGGATTTCGAGGGCGAGCGCCTCCGTGGCCGGATCGGGCGACAGGCGTTGGAAGAGGCAGGCCGCCCAGAGGGCGCCGTCGTGCTGCCGCTGGCTCGCGCGCTGCGCGAGGAGCGCCACGGCGGGCGCGATCGAGCGCTCCATGCCGGTGCGGCGTCCGATCGCCAGGGAGAGGATGGCGAGCGGCACCGCGCGGGGCGAGACGTGCTCGCCCGCGTCGGGCAGGCGGCCGCCGCGCTCGAGGAGCGCGAGCAGCGTGCGCGCGGCCTCGCTCGCTCCGCTCGCGCCCAGACCGAAGAGCGCGTGCTCCCGAACCCGCAGGCTTGGGTCCTCGAGCAGGTGCTCGAGCGGCGTCACGGAGCGCTCGCGCGCCACGCGTCCGAAGGCGAGCGCAGCCGAGGCGCGCACGAGCGCGTCGCCGTCGCCGAGCTCCTCGAGAAGGAGCGGCTCGCGCGCGCGCCGGAGCGGGTCGGTCAAGGCCGCGACCTCGGCCGGCCCCAGGTCCTGCTCGAGCGCCAGGCGCTCCTCGAGCCCGCGCACGCCGAGGAAACGGAGCTTGTTGAACTCCCACCACACCCACCAGGCGTCGAGGGCGCGCTCCGTTCGGCGCGAAGCGCACGCGACGGCGCTGCTCGGGCCTGCCCCTGCGGGTGTGCTCGTGGCGGTTCCGGGGGTCCCTGCCGGCGCGCCCCGCGGGCCGGCGCCGACGTCCCGTTCGCTGCCGGCGACGGGAGGTCCGTTCGGCGGGACCGAATCGCCCGGGCCGCCGCTCGGCGAGGCATCGTCGCCCGACCGGGGAAAGGCCGGCGTCTGGATGCGCGCGGCCTCGGCCAACGTGAGCCCGTGCGCCGCGAGCCAGGCGAGGAACCCGTGGTCTCCGGCGAGATCGGCGATCCAGGCCTCGTTCGCCTGCGCGCGCACGCGCAGCACGAGCCCGTCCTGACCGCTCGCCTGGAGGAGCTCGGCGACGGCGCAGCGCCGCCCCTCTCCGTCGACGAACTGCGGCACGAGCGCGCGCGGATCGAGGAGCTGGCGAGCGAAGTCGCCGCGCTCGCGGTAGGCCCGCAGCGCTTCGAGCAGCTTGGCGCGCGCCGCGCGTTCCGGCGCGTCGAGCCCGGTGGGCTCGTATCGTCGGAGCTCGCGTTCGACGCGCGCGTAGTGTGCGCGCCAGAGAGCGATGCGGTCGGAGCCGGGCGCGTCGCCATGCTCGACCTCCGGACGGACGCAGAACAGGAACCCGAGGACGCAGCAGAACGGCAGGGGGTGCAGCATGAGAATCGGCGGAAAGCGGAGGAGCGCGTGAGCAACCTGGGGGCCGTCGAGCCGGAGAAAGCCACGCAAGGCGCGGCGCCGGTCGCGACGTCACCGGCGCGAAACGAACCCGCACGCCGCCGCGGTTCCTCTTCGGACAAGACGGGAAGGGAGATGATCGTCTGGGGCGGCCTCGGGAGCGGTCTCGGGCAGAACGCGCTGATCAACACGGGCGCTCGGTACTGCGCGGAGCCGTGAGGTCGCGCTACGTGCGCCGCCGCACCACCGTCGTGCTGGCCTGATCCGCCGGCCAGAGCACGATCTCGCCCACGTTCACGTGGGCCGGGCGCGTCACCGCCCACAGGATCGCGTCGGCCACGTCCTCCGGACGCAGCACGTCGAGTCCCTGATAGGTCTTCTGCGCGCGCTCGGCGTCGCCCTGGAAGCGCACCAGGCTGAACTCGGTCTCGACGAGGCCCGGATCGACCGTGGTGAAGCGCACGCCCTTGCCGGCGGCGTCGAGCCGCAGCGCCTCGTAGATCGCGCGCACCGCGTGCTTCGAGGCGCAGTAGACGTTCCCGCCGGGATAGACCTGGCGTCCGGCCACGCTCCCGAGCAAGACGACGTCGCCCGATGCGCGCGCGATCATGGAGGGGAGCGTGTGCCGTACGGTGTGGAGCAGGCCGAGGACGTTCGTCTCGAGCATCTCCTCCCAGTCGGCGGCGCTCCCCTCCTGGAGCGGGCCGAGACCGCGGCCGAGCCCCGCGTTGGCGACGACCACGTCGAACGAGCGTTCCGCGAGGAGCGAGCGGACGCGCTCGGCGTCGCGCACGTCGAGCTCGAGCGCCTCCGTTCCGGCGAGCTCGCGCGCGAGCGCCTCCAGACGCTCGCGCCGCCGCGCGCAGAGCACGACGCGCGCGCCGGCCTCTGCGAGAGCGCGGGCGGTGGCCTTCCCGATTCCCGAGGACGCGCCGGTGACGAGCGCGAGCTTGCCCGCGAGCGCCTGGCCGGCGGGCGGAGACGTGGAACCCATGGGCGGGAGAGCCTAGCTCGGAGGCCGGCGTTCGTCCCGCGGCTTTCCCCGCTGCTCTCCCGCGCTCCTTTCCTGGAGTCGGCCGGGCGCGTAGGCTCCCCGGGTCCCATGGACGGCGCTCTCCGATCGCTGGCTCTCCTCGCCCTCGCCGGCGGCGCGTGCCGCTCTTCCGGGGCGCCGCCCTCTTCCAAGGCCGATCCTCCGGCTCCGTCGCGCACGCTCTTCCGGAACGGGAAGATCCGGCTCGACACCGTCTCCGAACCGGTCGGGGCGCTGCTCGTCGAGCGCGGCGTCGTCCTCGCGGCGGGCAGCGAGGCGGACCTCGCCGCGCTCGCCCGCGGCGCCGCGATCGTCGACCTCGCGGGCGGTTTCGCCGTGCCAGGGCTCGTCGACGCCCACGGACACCTGGCGAGCCTCGGCGCGTCGCTGGAGAGCGTCGACCTCGTGGGCGTCGCCTCCTACGACGAGCTCGTGGCGCGGGTCGCCGAGGTGGCCCGCGCCCGTCCGGCGGGGAGCTGGATCACCGGCCGCGGCTGGGACCAGACGCGCTGGGCGGAGAACGACTTCCCGCACCATGCAGAGCTCTCCGCGGCCGTGCCGGACCATCCGGTGTTCCTGGAACGCGTCGACGGACACGCGGCGCTCGCGAACGCGCGCGCGCTCGAGCTCGCGGGCCTCTCCGGCACGGGGGTGCACGAGATCGAGGGCGGCCGGATCCTCCGCGACGGACCCGGGGAACCGACCGGCGTCTTGATCGACCGAGCGACCGCCCTCGTGGAGAGCGTGATCCCGCCGCCCGATCGCGGCGAGCTCCTCTCGCGCTTGCAGCTCGCACAGGCCGAGTGCCTGCGCCAGGGGCTCTCCGCCGTGCACGACATGGGGCTCACGAGCGAGGTCGCCTCGGCCCTCGAGGAGCTCGAGCGCTCGGGGCTCCTCCCTCTGCGCGTCATCGGCTACCTGTGGGGGAACGACGGGCTGCCCGCGGATCTCCTCGGGTCCCATCCGACGGCGCAGGATCTCGATCCTGCCGGGCGCCTGCGCATCATCGGGGTCAAGTTCATGATCGACGGAGCGCTCGGATCGCGGGGTGCGGCGCTGCTCGAACCCTACGCGGACGAGGCGGGAACGGTCGGGCTCCCGCAGCTCGAGCCGGCACGCTACGCAGAGCTGCTCGCGACCGCGCTCGCCCGCGGGCTGCAGCCGGCGACGCACGCCATCGGCGATCGCGGGAACCGCATCGTGCTCGACGCCTACGAACGCGCGCTGGAGCAGGATCCCCGCTTCGCGGACCTGCGCCCGCGCGTCGAGCACGCGCAGGTCGTCGCGCCGGAGGACTGGGGACGCTTCGAGCGGCTGGGCGTGATCCCCTCGATGCAACCGACGCACGCGACCTCGGACATGCGCTGGGCGGAAGCGCGCCTCGGGCCCGTGCGCATCGCCGGGGCCTATGCCTGGAGGCGCCTCGCATCGGAGCGCGCGCCGCTCGCCTTCGGCAGCGATTTCCCGGTCGAGCGCGTGAATCCGCTCGAGGGGCTCTACGCCGCGCGTACGCGCACCGATCGCGACGGGAATCCCCCCGGGGGCTGGTTTCTCGACCAGGCCCTCGACGCGCGCGAGGCCCTGGCCGGATTCACCACGGGGGCCGCCTTCGCCGCGCGCGAGGAGACCCGGCGCGGCACGCTGTGGCCGGGCTTCTTCGCGGACATGACCGTGCTCGACGTCGATCCGATCGCCTGCGAACCGAGCGCGCTCCTCTCGGCGAAGGTCCGGATGACCGTGCTCGAGGGCGAGGTCGTGTACCACGGCCCAGAGCGGGTCGTCGAGATCGAGTAAAGGAAGGACGAGAACGATGGTTTCGATCCAGGTGACCTACGAGGGCGACCTCCGCTGCCGGGCGACCCATGGGCCCTCCGGGAAGGAGCTCACGACCGACGCTCCCGTCGACAACCGGGGGAGGGGCGAGTCCTTCTCGCCCACCGACCTGGTGGCGACCGCGCTCGGGACGTGCATGCTGACGATCATGGGGATCGCCGCCCGACAGCACGGCTGGGACCTCGCCGGGACGACGGTGACCGTGGAGAAGAAGATGGTGGCCGATCCGGTGCGGCGCATCGGCGAGCTCTCGGTCGAGTTCCACGTCCAGGGCCGCTTCGACGCCGGAGAGCGGCTCGTGCTCGAGCGCGCCGCTCTGACCTGCCCGGTCCACAAGAGCCTGCATCCCGACCTGAAGATCCCGGTGCGCTTCCATTGGACCGAGGCTTGAGCCTCGCTCGCCCGTCTCCGCCATGAGGCTCACCCGGCGCGGCGCCTTCCTCTTGGGCCTCGCCCTCTTCCTCTCCTGGGGCGCGCTCGCGCTCTTCGCCACGCGCGTGGGGTGGACGGGTGCGATCCCCTTCCCGGACGCGCTGCGCGGCGCGCTCGCCTGGCTCGGACTCGCCGAGCGGCTACCCGGGACGCAGCAGGACATCCTCGAGCTGCGCCTCCTGCGCGCCCTCGCATCGATCGCCGTCGGAGCTTCCCTGGCGCTCGCGGGCGCCTACCTGCAGGGCCTCTTCCGCAACGGACTCGCCTCGCCCTCGGTCGTGGGCGTGACCGCCGGCTCGGTCTTCGGCGCGTCGCTCGCCATGGCCTGGATCGGCGGATTCGGGATCGAGCTCGTCTCCACGCAGAGCGGTCTCGGCGCCCCGATGATCGTGACCTCGGCCGCCTTCCTGGGAGCCACCCTGACGACCTTCGCCGTGGCCTCGATCGCGACGGTGAGCGGCAAGCTCTCCGTGCCGACCCTCTTGCTCGCCGGCGTGGCGATGAACACGCTCATCGCCGGCTGGATCGCGGCGCTCCAATCACTCACCCTGCGCGACATGGACGTTTCGCGCGCGGTCCTGGCCTGGACCTTCGGAACGCTCGACGACCGCTCGGGCTGGCAGGTGTTGCTCCTCTGGGGCGGTCTCCTGATCTCCTGCCTGACGATCCCTTGCGTCGCGCTCGAGCTCGATCTCCTGGCCGGAGGCGAGGAGGACGCCGCGGCTCTCGGCGTCGACGTGCCGCGGGTGAAGGTCTGCGTGCTCCTGGCCGCCGCCCTCTCGACCGCGCTCGCGGTCTCGATCGCGGGCCAGATCGCGTTCCTGGGACTGGTCGTGCCGCACGTCGTGCGCATGCTGGTCGGCGCTTCGCATCGTTTCGTGTTGCCGCTCTCGGTGCTCCTCGGCGGGAGTTTCCTGCTCGGCTGCGATCTGGCGCAGCGCGCCCTGCTGGGCGAGGGAGCTCTGCGTCCGGGCGTGGTGCTGTCGATCCTCGGCGGCCCTTTCTTCCTGGCGCTCTTGCTCAAGAACCGGCGAGCGCTCTCCACGTGGTGACCGCGCTCGAAGCCCGGGGGGTCGCCCACGAGTACCCGGGCGGCGTGCGCGCGCTCGCGGGCGTCGACCTCGTCCTGGAGGAGGGGAAGCTCGCCCTCCTGGTGGGCCCGAACGGATCGGGGAAGAGCACGCTCCTGCGCATCCTGGGCGGGATCCTCTCGCCCACGCGCGGCGAGGTCGAGGTGCGTGGCCGGCCGATCGGAGCGTTCTCCGCTCGGACGCGCGCGCGCGAGCTGGCTTCGGTGCCCCAGGCGCTGCGGGCGCTGCCCGAGACGCGCGTCCTCGCGTTCGTGCTCGGAGGGCGTTACGCGCACCTCGGCTTCCTCGGGCGCGCTGGAACTCGCGACCTGGAGCTCGCCCGGCGCGCGCTCTCGGAGGTGGACGGGCTCGACTGGTGCGAGCGCCTGCTCGGTGAGCTCTCGGGCGGCGAAGGCCGGCGCGTGCTCGTGGCCCGCGCGCTGGCCCAGGAGAGTCCGATCCTGCTCTTCGACGAACCCACGGCCTCGCTCGACCCCGGGCACGCGGTGCAGCTCTTCGAGCTCGTGCGCGCCCTGGTCGACGCCGGCCGCACGGCGGTCGTCGCCACCCACGAGCTCTCGCTCGCCGGCCGCTACGCGGATCGCATGGTGCTCCTCGACGGGGGACGCGTGGCGGCGCAGGGGACTCCGCGCGAGATCCTGGTGCGCGAGCGGCTCGAGCCCGTGTACGGGGCGAGCCTGCACTTCGGCGAGGTCGAGGAGGACGGACGTGCCTTCCCCGTGGTGCTCCCCTGGCCCGCGCGCGGCGGCCGGGGGAGCCCGCGGTAGGATCGTCGAGGGTCCATGTCGTCCACCTCCACCCTCGTCACCGCGGAGCACTTCGCCTACCTCGCGGCCCGCACCCGCAAGGAGGACGGGTTCCTCGAGGATCTGAAGCGAGCCGCCGAGGCGCGCGGGATCCCGCCGATCTGGATCTCGCCCGAGCAGGCGAGCTTCATGCAGATCCTCCTGAAGAGCGCGCGGGCGGAGCGCGTGGTCGAGGTCGGCACCCTGGCGGGGTATTCCGCGATCGCCATGGCGCGCGCGCTGCCGCCGCGCTTGCACGGAGGACGGCTGCAGACGATCGAGCTCTCGCCCGTGCACGCCGCCTTCGCCCGCGAATGGATCGGCCGCTCCGACGTGGCCGAGCGGGTCGAGGTGCTCGAGGGCTCGGGCGCGGAGATCCTCCCGACCCTCCCCGGGGATTCGGCCGACGCCGCCTTCCTGGACGCCGACAAGCGCGGCTATCCGCTCTACCTCGAGGAGTGCCGGCGGATCGTGCGAGCGGGCGGACTGATCCTGGTCGACAACGCCTTCGCCTTCGGGCAGCTCTTCGACGCGACGCCGCGGGATCGCGAGGTCGGGGCGGTGCGCGCCTTCAACGAGATCATGGCCGCGGCGGTCGGCCTGCACGGGATCATCGTTCCCATCGGCGACGGGCTGTGGGTCGCGGTCGTGGAATCGAAACCCTAGACTTGGACCCACGATGGCGCAGAGCGAGAAGGCTTCCGCGGAACTCGGCTTCGACGAGCGGCTCGCGCGCCTCGAGGCGATCGTGGTCGAGCTCGAGCAGGGCGGGCTCGGCCTCGAGCGGGCGATTGAGCGCTACCAGGAGGGGATCGAGCACCTGCGCCTGTGCCACCGCACGCTCGAGTCCTTCAAGAAGCGCGTCGAGGAGCTCACCGAGGACGCCCAGGACGCGCTCCGGCCCTTCGAGGGCGACCCGGACGCGCCGCGGGAATGAGGCCCGCGTCCGCCGCGGGAGCCGACCTCGCGCGCTTCCTCACGGAGACGCGCGAGTGGGTCGAGCGCGAGCTCGACCGGGTGTTGCCGGCCGAGGGAGCCGAGCCCGCGCGCCTCGTCCGGGCCCTGCGTTACGCGACGTTCGGCGGCGGGAAGCGCCTGCGGCCCGCGCTCGTGCGACTCGTTTGCCGCGAGTTCGGGGGGAGCGATGCCGACGCGGCGGCGGCGGCGGCGGCGATCGAGCTCGTGCACACCTACAGCCTGGTGCACGACGACTTGCCGTGCATGGACGACGACGAGCTACGCCGCGGGCGACCGACGGTCCACGTCGCCTTCGACGAGGCCACGGCGGTGCTCGTGGGCGACGCCCTCCTGACGCTCGCCTTCGAGGTGCTCGCGAGCGACCGCGAGCGGGGAAGCGATCTCGCCCTGGTGATGGCGCGCGCTGCGGGCGCGATGGGGATGGTGGGGGGGCAGTCGCTCGATCTCACGCTTGAGGCCGGCCACGATCCGCGTTCGCTCGCGGCGGTGCTCGACTTGCACGAGAAGAAGACCGCGGCGCTCTTCGCGGCCGCGACCGACATGGGAGCGATCGCCGCCGACGCGGGCGAGCGCGAGCGCGAGCTCTCGCGGGGCTTCGGATGGGCACTCGGACGCCTGTTCCAGGCAGCCGACGATCTGCTCGACGTCACCGGCGACGCCGCGACGCTCGGGAAGACGCCGGGGAAGGACCAGGAGCTCGCGCGTGCGACGCTGGTGGCCGTGCTCGGACTCGAGGGGGCGCGAGGGAAGGCCCGCGAGCTCACGCGCGCGGCCGAGCGGGCGCTGGAAGACCTCGGTTGGAGTCGCGAGGGCCTTGCTGCGAGCCTCGTCGGCTTCGTGGTCTCGCGTCAGAAGTAGAGCGAGGTCCTAGTAGGTCCGACCTCTCTTGGCGCGCCGTCGTAGCGCGGTTCTGGTCGATCGTCTTGCCTTCTTCCCGGCCTTCTTGCCCGCCTTCTTTCCCTTTTTCCCCTTCGACCCCTTCTCTTCGCCTTTCTTTCCTTCGCCCTTCTTCCCTGCGGCTCCCTTCGCTGCGTTGCGAACCTTCTTCTTCCCCCTGATCCGCGCTTCCTCTTCGTCGGCCTTCCCGTCGAGCTTTTCGGCCTCCTTCTCGGCCTCTTCCTTGTCCTTGTCGTTCTCTGCCTCGTCCGCCTTCTCGCGTTGGGCCTGAGCATCCTTCCTTTTCTTATCTACCTCGTCCCTTTCCTTGCGAATCGCCCTTGTGATGGCCTTTACTGGATCGCTCCCTGCCTGTACCGCTGCCTCTGCTGCCTTTAGAGCTTCTGTCTTGCCCTTGATCTGGAGTTCGAGCTGCTCGATCCATTTGTCGACGGCTATCTTCTTCCGTCTGGCCTCTTGTCCCTTGCCGAACTTCATTTCCTTGAGTTCGTCGCGAAGATCCTTTTGCCTCTTTATCTCCTCCTTGATCGCTCCACGGGTGTCATACGGGCCTCCTTTCGTTGGTCAAGTTCGTCCGCGGGCATCGGCGGTTGCGGAGAGCCTTCGGTCGCGAAGCACGGCGCAAGGACTCGCTCTCATGCCGATCCCCTCCCGCGGGTGATCGGGGCATGCTACGCCTGTGGCAACCCGCTCGCGCAACGCGTCGCGGGCGGGGACGGTTTTTCCTCGCCGATCCCGAGTCCCGGAGGCTAGGTTCTAAGGCCGTTCGGGCGGTTCCCCCGCCTCCCGACAGCATGAGCGCAGAGCCCGTTCCTCTCCTCGAGCAGATCCACTCGCCCGCGGACCTGAAGCGCTTGCCGCGCGAGGCGCTGCCGCAGCTCTGCGAGGAGATCCGCGCCTTCCTGCTCGAGTCGGTCGAGCGCACCGGCGGGCATCTCGGCTCGAACCTCGGCGTGGTCGAGCTCACCGTCGCACTGCACACCGTCTTCGACTTCCGCCGCGATCGTCTGGTGTGGGACGTGAGCCACCAGGGCTACGTGCACAAGATCCTGACCGGGCGGCGCGAGCGCTTCGAGACCCTGCGCCAGACGGACGGCCTGTGCGGCTTCACGCACCCGCGCGAGTCCGAGTACGACCTCTTTCACACCGGGCACGCGGGGACCAGCATCAGCCTCGGCCTCGGTCTCGCGCTGGGTCTCGTCCATGCGCAGGACCGCCCCCACGTGGTGAGCGTGATCGGCGACGCCGCGCTCGGCGCCGGCGTGGCCTTCGAGGCGCTGAACCACGCCGGGGCGATCGGCGAACGCATGCTCGTCGTCCTGAACGACAACGAGTGGTCGATCTCGAAGTCGGTCGGAGCGCTGGCGCGCTACCTGACGCGCATACGTTCGGCGCGCGTCGTCCAGCGCGCCCAGCAGGAGATCCACGGGCTCCTGCAGTCGGTCCCCCTGATCGGGAACAAGCTCGAGCACGTGCTGGAGCAGGTGCGCGAGGTGCTGCGGCATTCGATCGTCCAGGGGCACGTCTTCGAGGAGCTCGGCGTGACCTACGTGGGGCCGGTCGACGGCCACGACGTGCGCTACCTGATCGAGAGCCTGGAGCGCGTGCGCCAGCTCGACGGCGTGGTGCTGCTCCACTGCCTGACCGAGAAGGGCAAGGGCCACCCCAAGGCCCCGACACACCCGGAGCGGGTTCACGCGGCGAGCCCGCCGCAGAAGAAGCTGGAGGAGCCCGGCAAGATCGAGCTCGGGGGCGCGCCGTCCCCGGCGGCCGGGCCGAGCTACACCAAGGCCTTCGCGTCCGCGCTGCTCGCCATCGCCGAAAAGGACGTGCGCGTGCACGCGATCACGGCCGGCATGCCCTCCGGCACCGGCCTCGTGGAGTTCTCCGAGCGCTTCCCGACGAGATTCCACGACGTCGGGATCTGCGAGCAGCATGCGGTCGCCATGGCGGCCGGACTCGCGCGTGCCGGTCTGCGGCCCGTGGCCGCGATCTACTCGACCTTCCTGCAGCGCGCCTACGACCAGGTCTTCCAGGAGGTGGCGTTGCAGGCGCTCCCGGTCGTCTTCTGTCTCGATCGCGCCGGCCTGGTGGGCCAGGACGGCCCGACCCACAACGGCGTCTTCGACATCGCCTACCTGCGCACGCTGCCGAACTTCGTCCTGTGCGCCCCGCGCGACGCGACCGACATGCGGCGCATGCTCGAGATGGCCCTGCGGCACGCGGACGGGCCCGTCGCCCTGCGCTTCCCGCGCGACAACTGTCCGAGCACGGAGAGCATTCCCCCGGCCGAGCGCGCGGACCTGCGGCCGGGCCGGGCCGAGGTGCTCCTGGAGGGCGGGGAGGTGTGGATCTGGGCCTACGGCGCGCTCGTGCGCCAGGCCCTGGAGGCCTGCGAGCGCCTGCGCAAGTCCGGCCTCCCGGTGGGACTCGTCGACGCCCGCTTCGCCAAGCCGCTCGACGAGGAGCTCTTCTCGTCCCACGCGCGGACCGCGCGCCTCGTCTTCACCGTCGAGGAGCACCAGCGCGCCGGAGGCTTCGGCGCGGCGGTGTGCGAGCTCGCGACGCGGGTGCCCGAGCTGCGGGCCCGGGTCAAGACGCTCGGGGTCCCGGATCGCTTCATCGAGCACATGACCACGCGCGAGGAGCAGCTGAACGAGGTCGGTCTCGACCCGGAGGGGATGGAGAAGAGCGTGCTCGCGGCCTGGCGCACGGCGAGCGTCTAGGGAAGAGGATGGAGAAGAAGATCCGGCGCGTGCTCGTGCTCGCCAACTACGAGAAGGCGGCGGTGCGCGAGCTCGCCGCGGAGCTCGAGCCCTGGCTCGCGTCACGGGTCGATTCCGTGCGCCTCGAGGCCGACATCCTGGCCTTCTGTCGCGCGCGCGAGGAGGCGCCGAAGAAGAGGCGCGAGTCCTTCGACCTCGTGGTCGTGCTCGGAGGAGACGGAGCGATCCTGGGCGCGGTGCGGGCCTTCGCCGAGGACCCCGTGCCGACGCTGGGCATCAACCTCGGTCGCGTGGGATTCCTGGCCTCGATCCCGGCCAAGCGCTGGCGCGTCACGCTGGAGAGCGTGCTCGAGGGGGGCGGCGTGCTCGAGCATCGCGTTCGACTCCGGGCGCGCTGGAGGTCCGCGGGAGGCGCGCAGGAATCGGGGGTCGCGCTGAACGACCTCGTGCTCTTGCGCGGCGCGCGCCACGGGATGCTCACGCTGGCCCTGCGGGTCGGCAGCACCTGGGTCACGGACTACCGCGCCGACGGCGTGATCGTCGCCACGCCGAGCGGCTCGACCGCCTACTCGCTCTCGGCCGGCGGGCCGATCCTCGAGCCCTCCGTGGACGCGCTGGTCGTCACGCCGATCGGCTCCCAGGGGCTCGCGAACCGGCCGATCGTCCTGCCCGGGACGGCGGAGCTCTCGCTCGAGGTCGTGGCCTCGAGCGGCGAGACGACGCTCGCCATCGACGGGCAGACCTACCACCCGCTGAAGAAGGGCGACGTGGTCGAGGTGGCAAGCCACCCGGATACCTATCCGCTCTACGCGCTGCCCGACCTCGATCCCTACCGGCGACTGCGCGAGCGGCTGGGCTGGGGCGGGACGAATCCGGCGGCGCGGGAACCCGACTGACTGATCTCGTGGCTCCACTCCTCGACACCCTGCGCGGCAGTCCTGCGGAAGATGCGGAACCATGAGGCGCTCGGGCCGGCGTCCCACGGCAGCACTGCTCGCCAGTCTGTGCATGGGATGTCCAGCGTGCATGGCCAGCCATGGGGTCGAGTCGAGAGCCGCGCCGTCCCTCATCACCAACTCGATAGGCATGAGCTTGGCCCCCATTCCCCCTGGCGAGTTCTGGATGGGGGCAGAGGACGCCGATCCGGATGCCGAGGAACACGAGACGCCCCGCCACCGCGTGCGCATCGCCAAGCCGTTCTACATGGGTGTCCACGAGGTCCGGGTGAAGGACTTCCATGAGTTCGTCCAGGCGACCGGATATCGGACGGAGGCCGAGCGCGATGGGAATGGCTCTTCCGGATACAACGCGGACACGAGTACGTTCGAGTACGGCAGTACAAGATTCTCGTGGAGGGATGTGGGGTGGGATCAAGGCGACGACCACCCCATCCTGAGCGTCACCTGGAACGATGCAGTGTCGTTTTGCGCGTGGCTCAGCGCGAGCGAGGGACGAGCCTATCGCCTCCCTACCGAGGCGGAGTGGGAGTACGCCTGCCGAGCGGGAACGGAGACTCGGTTCTCCAGCGGCGATGCCTTGGAGACCTTGCAGTCCGTGGCAAACGTCCTCGACGTATCGCTGGCCGAGAAACGGCCGCGGTTCAGCAACGTTGCGGACGCCGACCCGTTCGCTCACGTCAACTGGTGGAACGACGGATATCCCTTCACAGCGCCGGTAGGCAGCTTTGCACCGAATCCCTTCGGCCTCCACGACATGCACGGCAACGCGTGGGAATGGTGCGCCGACTGGTATGCCGCAGACTATTCGCAGCTGCCGGACGGCGCATCCGGGAGCAGCGACGACGATGCCGGTCGGGTGATTCGAGGCGGCGGCTTTCTCAATCATCCCAAGGCGTCGCGATCATCATGCCGGAATCGCAGCAGGCCAGACTACCGGAACTACGTGATTGGCTTCCGGGTGGTACTGGACAGTGTCCTGACTTCGGGCTCAGGACACTAGGAAGCCGTTCCCACGCGCTCGGCGCGGATCCGTCCGTCCTCCATGACCAGGATGCGCTGGCAGCGTTCCGCCAGCCGTTCGTCGTGCGTGACCAGGATCATCGCCAACCCGCGCCGCTTCTGCTCCTCGAACAAGAGCTTGAGCACCGCCTCGCCGTTCGCGCGGTCGAGGTTCCCGGTGGGTTCGTCGGCGAGCAGGATCTTGGGATCGAGCAGGAGCGCGCGCGCGAGCGCCACGCGTTGCTTCTCTCCTCCGGAGAGCTGGCCCGGCCGGTGCTCCAGGCGATGGGAGAGCCCGAAGCGCTCGAGGATCCCCCGCGCGCGCTCGACGTACTCGCGCTTCTTGCCGCGATAGCTCCAGGCCGATTCGGCGATCATCGCGGGGAGCAGCGCGTTCTCGAGCGCGTCGAGCTCCGGGAGCAGGTGGTAGAACTGGAACACGAACCCGATGGTGCGGTTGCGCAGGAGCGCGCGCTGCGCGACCGGCTCGCTCCAGCCGTCGACGCCCTCGATCTCGACCGAGCCGTGCGTGGGGCGGTCGAGCAGCCCGAGCACGTGCAGCAGGGTCGACTTCCCCGCGCCCGAGGCGCCCACGAGCGCCACGAGCTCCCCGGGACGGAGCTCGAGATCGATCCCGTGCAGGATCTCGAGCGAGCGATCGCTGATCTGGAAGGCGCGCTGGATGCCGCGGGCGCGCAGCACGGGGGGGACGGCGCTCGCGGCAGCCAGGGGCGCGGGGGCGCTGAGCAGCGTGGGGCGGGGCGATTCCATGGTCATCCGGTGCAGAGGGGGGTCATTCGTAGCGCAGGGCCTGGACGGGGTCGAGGCGCGACGCGCGCCAGGCGGGGAGGACCGAGAAGAGCACTGCGACGAGGATGGCCGAGACCACGAAGGCGAGGACGAAGAGCGGCTCGACGATGGTCGGGATGTGGTCGAAGAGATAGACTTGGCGGTCGAAGATCTCCACGCCGAGCACGCGCGAGAGCCAGCGCTCGATCGCGTCCAGGCGCAGCGCGGCCCAGGTCCCCAGGCACGCGCCGAAGAACGATCCGATCACCGAATCCCACAGCGCGATGCGCACGAAGAGCTCGAGCACGCCCGTGGGAGTCGCGCCCAGCGCACACAGGATCCCGATGTCGCGACGCTTCTCGGTCACCATCATGGAGAGGATGGCGAAGATGGTGAAACCGGCCACGAGCAGCACGAGCGAGAGCATGATCATCATCAGCACGCGTTCGTTCGAGATGGCGCCGAGCAGGTTGCGCTTGAGCTCCTCCCAGGTCCGGACCTCGTCGACGTCGGCGATCAGCCCCTTGTGCGCCAGGTCCTGGCGCAGGTCGTCGCGCAGCGCGAGGCCGTCGCGCTCGTAGTCCTCGAGCTTGATCAGCACCTGGCTGAACTCGAGCGTGCCCCCCAGGAAGTCCGCCAGCTCGCGCCGGTCGAGGTAGATGCGCGAGAGGTCGGTCTCGTTCTCGCCCGAGCGAAAGCTTCCGGCGATCACGAACGTGCGGTTGTTCGGCTTGAAATCGCCCGTCGCCGGATCGGGGACGCCGGTCGTGATCTGGATCTCGTCGTGGGGCGCGAGGTCGAGCGACCGCAGGAGCTCCTCACCGACGACCACGGAGGCCTTGGGCCGGCCGCGCGGCGCGTAGTCGCGGGGAGGGGCGAACGGATCGAGCGGGTCGGCGACCGGGTAGGAGAGCGGGCGCTCGCCGGAGAGCGCCGGCAGGAGTTCGCTGGCGCTGAACTCGTCGGGGACGTCGATCCCGACCAGCTGCACCAGGGTCGCGCCGCCCGCGATCGGGCTGGAGTAGACGCGCTGGAACTGCCGTCCGGGCTGGGAGATCTGGCCCGCCCACACCAGCTCGGCCGCCGAGCCGGCGACGCGACCGTCGGCGCGGATCGCCTCGAGCAAGGGCTCGGCCGAGGCGGGGTTCCCGGACTCATGCCGGGGCAGGACGAGGAGGTCCGCGAGGCTCCCGCGCACCGCCCGCCGGCTCTCCTCGAGGAAGCCCGACATGATCGAGACGATCAGGACCAGCGCTCCGACGGCCACGAACACGCCGCCGATCCCGATCAGGTTGATCAGGCGCGCGGTGAGGTAGCGGCGCGAGAGGAACGAGCGATACATGGTGCTAGCGCGGCGCGCTGGGCTGCGCCGCCTCCTCGTTCCTGCGCTGCTCGGGGCGGAGCGTGGGGAAGAGGAGCACGTCGCGGATCGACGGTTGATTCGTGAGCAGCATCGCCAGGCGATCCAGGCCGATCCCGAGTCCCCCGGCCGGCGGCATGCCGACCTCGAGCGCCTGCACGTAGTCGAGGTCGACCTCGCCCGGGGCCTCGGGGTCCCTGCTCTCGACCTGGGCGCGGAAGCGCGCCTCCTGTTCCACGGGGTCGTTGAGCTCGCTGAAGGCGTTCGCGATCTCCATGCCGCCCACGAAGAGCTCGAAGCGCTCGGCGAAGCGCGGATCGGCCGGATCGACCTTGGCCAGCGGACAGATCGGCGTGGGGTAGTGCGTGACGAAGATCGGGCCCGCGAGATGGTCCTCGACGGTCGACTCGAACACGTCGCCGGCGAGCCTCCAGTAGCCGTGCGCCGCGCGCGCCGCGAGCCCGAGCTCCCGTGCGCGCGCGCGCACGCGCGCCTCGTCGAAGAGCGAGCAACCGTTCCACTCCTGGAACAGATCCTCGTAGCGCGCGCGGCGAAAGGGCGTGCCGAGGTCGTAGCGCTTCCCGCGGAACTCGACCTCCGTCCCGCCGGTTAGCCCGCGCGCGAGGTGATCGATCAGGTCTTCCGCGAGCTCCAGCATGTGCCGGTAGTCGGCCTGGGCCTGGTAGAGCTCGAGCATCGTGAACTCCGGGTTGTGCTGGGTCGAGAGGCCCTCGTTCCGGAAGTTGCGCGAGACCTCGAACACGCGCTCGAGCCCGCCGACGATCAGGCGCTTCAGGTAGAGCTCGGGCGCCACGCGCAGGTAGAGGTCGACCCCGAGCGCGTTGTGGTGCGTGACGAACGGGCGCGCGGTCGCGCCGCCGGCGATCGGGTGCAGCGTGGGCGTCTCCACCTCGAGGAACCCGCGCTCCTCGAGGAAGCGCCGCGCGAACGAGATCATCCGGCTGCGCCGCTCGAACACCTCGCGCACGCCTTCCGAGGCCCACAGGTCCACGTAGCGCCGGCGGTAGCGCTGCTCGACGTCGGAGAGGCCGTGCCACTTCTCCGGCGGGGGCGCGAGAGACTTGGCGAGGAGCGCCACCTCGCTCGCCCACACCGTCAGCTCGCCCTTCTGCGTGCGTCCGAGCTCGCCCGTGATCGCCACGAGGTCGCCGCCGTCGAGGAGCTTGCGATCGGGCCACCATTCCGCGAGCCGCTCTTGCTGCAAGCCGATCTGGATGCGGCCGCTGCGATCCTGGAGCGGCGCGAAGACGAGCTTCCCGAAGTCGCGCAGCGAGAGCAGGCGCCCGGCCACGGTCACGCGCGACCCCAGGCGCGGCCCGGGAGCCTCGGCGGTTCCGGCGCCGGCCTGGAGCGCGGCGATGGGCTCGGCTTCGACGCCGCGGGCCGGGTAGGGGTCGCGGCCGCTCTCGCGCAACGCCGCGAGCTTCGCCAGGCGGTCGGGGTGGGCGAGCTCGGTCATGGGGCCGTGGGCACGATGAGTGAAGAACCCCGACCGGAACGCGCGCGCGTACCGTCGCGAAGGCACGCCAGGGGAGCGAACGGGCGCCGGCGCGTGGTGGAGGATAGGGGAGTCGAACCCCTGACCTCTACAATGCCATTGTAGCGCTCTACCAGCTGAGCTAATCCCCCTGCGTGATCCCACCAGGCGCGCCGCGGGATCGCCGTCGATCCCTGGGTGCGAGGAGCTTGGCAGGATGCCGGGGAGGGTGGCGCTCGTCAAGCGCGCGGAGCCAGCGACTCCTAGAAGGTCACCTTCACGAACTGGCCCCTTGCGCACGGAACGGCCACGTTTCCCGGGGCGCGGAGCTCGACCACGAAGAGCAGGTAGTAACCCTCGGGGGCCATCGCCGGATCCGGAGGTGGGAGGATCTCGACGTTCCCGTTGGGACTCGTCGTGGGCCGCGCCATGAGCTCCACGTAGCGCGCGCCGGAGTTGAAGAAGTGCGTCACGCTTCCGATGCCGAGGAGACAGGCATAGGCGACCCGGGCCGGCCGATTCACGGTGACGTAGAACAGGGGGTCCGCCGGGCCCTCCTTGTAGTGCATCGTCGTCTCGAAGAGGCCCGTGATCCGCAGGCGCTGGCTCTCGAACACGTAGGGAGGCTCGAAGACCTCCACGGAGTCCACGGGGTTCGTCGCCTGGAGCAACGGATCGCCGCGCTCTTCCTTGCCTCCAAGGACCGCCACCGTGCCGTCCTGGAGCAGGAGCGCCACGTGGTGGTAGCCGCGAGGCACGCCGTAGGGCTGTCCGCTCGTGTCCATTCCCAGGACGGGATGCCGCGCCATGTCCGTCCAGACGCCGTCCTCGCCGGGCCGACCGGGATCGAGTCGCTCGGGGATCCACCGGTACTGGGGAACGAAGGCGGTGCTGCCCTCTTCCGTCTTCATGTCCTGTCCGCCGGCGAGAAGGAGCGTGCCGTCGGGCAAGGGGACCAGGTTGCCGAAGACCCGCGGGTGGTGTGCGGGCGCCTTCTCTTGCCAGGACTCGTTGGCCGTGAGCGCGTTCCGGAGCTCGAGCGTGTACGGCTGCGCGGGGATGTTGAACGCCGCCGGGTCCGGTTTCTGAGGAGGAGCAGGAACGGGGAAGGCGTCATCGAACAGCTCGACCGTTCCACCGGTGACGATGACTCGGTTCAAGTCGTAGTTGCTCAGGGGGTCCGCGGCGTTCCAGACGGACTTGCGAATCAGCGTGTGGAGGATCGCCGCGTTGCAGTAGTGCAGTCCGCCGACCGTCGGAGTCGCCGGAGCCGGGGCGGGATTGGGATCGGTGCCGGGAGCGTAGGCCTGGTCCGGTAGTTGGATCTCCTGGGCCGGACTCCCTCCGTAGGACTGGGAGAGCGTCGTGCCCGGATAAGGATACTCGCAGGAGATCGTGTGTCCGATGGCGAGGATCTCCCCGTCGCGGTCGGGATCTCCCGCGGGCGCGTCGTCGAGCAAGAAGGCCCGCGGGTACTCGTGCCACAGATAGCTCCCTGGATGAGCGACCCAGCTCGAGGCCACGTAGTCGGAGGCGAGCGTCCACCAGCGGTCGTACTGCCAGAAGAGGCCCGTTCCCGGCGCGACCTCGCCGCAGCCGCCTCCCAGCACCGGGCTTCCTCCAACGACGAGAGGATCGAACCGGTCCCCGTTCCGAACCGTGACGACGCCCGGATAGAAGAGCCCTTCATAGTTGCCTGGGCTGCTCGAGAAATCGGCCGGCGCGTCCGACCAAGCCTCGGCCTCGCTCGGTGCGAGCGGATCGAACCAGTACGCCTTCGGCAGGCCGCACTCCTGGGACAGCCCGAGCGCTCCGCAGAGCGAAGCGGGGCCGCGGTCCAGTCCACCGATCGTGAGGAGCTTGGGATCCCCCCCTGAATCGAGCACCCAGGCGTGACCCGCGGGAAAGGGGCCGTCGTCGGAGTCGGGCGGGAGCGCGGAGTTCCGGATCACGGGAACGATGGGCGGGTGGAAGACGATGCCTCCGGGGTGAAAGTCCCCCTGCGGGTCCTCCGGATCCCAGATGTGCGTGCGATAGCCCTCGCTCCCGTGCAAGGAGTCCCGGTCGCAGGCGGTCCACAGGAGGACTTTGCCGCGGATGGGGATCGTCTTCGTCGGGTCGGAAGGGTCGATCCAGAGGATGGCGGGATCGACGGGGATCAGTGCCGCGTGGCCGATCTCGTCGCCGAGGTTGTTGAAGCACAGACCGGTGCAGTCCGTGGGGCCTGTTCCGGGAAAGCAGCTGATCCCGAGGTCGAAGGGGCCCTTCCAGCGGCCCTGGGCACAAGCGCCCGAGCCGTCGAGAGCGCGGCAGGACACCGGACCGCCAAGGCTCTGGAGGGCATGCAACCCGGGCGCGCACAGCGAGACGAAGACGAACCCGAGACCCGCGGAAGAGAGCCGCCAGAGGGGAACCGAAGCCTTCACGATCGTCCTCCCCTCTCTCGCGAGAGGGAATCAGGGAATCGGGGTTGCGATCAGCGCCGCGACCCCGGTGCGGCGCGGGTCTCGAAGTTCATGCTGGGTGCGCGTACGACGAGGTTCGTTCAGCCCCGCGAGCGAGCCCCTCGGAATCCACCATCCAGCACGAGCCCCGCAGCCTGTCAAGGCTCCCCCGGGTCTCGCGGTCTCCGTCGCGCTTCGAACCCACCGGCCCGTAGACTGCGCGCCCCTCGAGGAGGCCATGCCCGTGTCCGTGAAGACCACCTACGACCCGAGCGAGATCGAGCCGCGCTGGCAGCGCTTCTGGGAGGAGCGCGAACTCTTCCGTGCCCGGAACCCGGGCGATCCCGGGTTCGATCCGCGAGCGCCGAAGTACTACGTGCTCGACATGTTCCCCTATCCGTCGGGATCGGGGCTGCACGTCGGACACCCGATCGGCTACATCGGGAGCGACATCGTCGCGCGCCGCAAGCGCATGGAGGGTTTCAACGTGCTGCACCCGATGGGCTACGACGCCTTCGGGCTGCCGGCAGAGCAGTACGCGATCCAGACCGGAGAGCACCCGGCCGAGACGACGCGCAGGAACATCGCGACCTTCCGCCGGCAACTGAAGGCTCTCGGCCTCTCCTTCGACTGGTCGCGCGAGATCGCGACCTGCGATCCGCAGTACTACCGCTGGACGCAGTGGATCTTCGCGCGCCTGTTCGACCTCGGGCTCGCCTACCGCAGCGAGGTGCCCGTGTGGTGGTGCGAGGAGCTGAAGACCGTGCTGGCGAACGAGGAGGTGATCAACGGCCGCTCGGAGCGCGGCGGGCACCCCTGCGTGAAGCGTCCGCTCGAGCAGTGGATGCTCCGGATCACGGCCTACGCCGAGCGGCTGCTCGCGGATCTCGAGGAGCTCGACTGGCCCGAGCACGTGAAGGCGATGCAGCGCGAGTGGATCGGGCGCTCGGAGGGCGCCGAGATCGAGTTCCCGCTCGAGAGCGGCTCCGAGAGGCTCACGGTATTCACCACGCGCCCGGACACGCTCTACGGGGCGACCTTCCTCGTGCTCGCGCCCGAGCACCCGCTCGTCTCGAAGCTCACGGCGAAGGAGCGCTGCGGCGAGGTCGAGGCCTACGTGCGCGCCGCGGCCGCGAAGAGCGACCTCGAGCGCACCGACCTCGCCCAGGAGAAGACCGGCGTCTTCCTGGGCACCTATGCGCGGAACCCCGTGCGCGAGGTGGGCGATCGCGCGGAGCGGATCCCGATCTGGATCGCCGACTACGTGCTCGCGCAGTACGGCACTGGCGCGATCATGGCCGTGCCGGGCCAGGACCAGCGCGACTGGGACTTCGCCGAGCGCTACGAGCTCCCGATCCTGCGCACGGTCGCTCCGCCGGCCGATTGGCGCGGCGCGGCCTTCGAGGGCGAGGGCCCCGCGATCGAGAGCCCGCCCTGGAACGGTTGCGGCGTCGCCGAGGCGAAGAAGCGCGCGATCGCCTGGATCGAGGCCGAGGGGCTCGGGCGTTCGCGCGTGACCTACAAGCTGCGCGACTGGCTCTTCTCGCGCCAGCGCTACTGGGGCGAGCCGTTCCCCGTGCTGCACCACCCGGATGGAAGCACGACGCTCGTCCCGGACGAGTTCCTGCCGGTCGAGCTGCCCGCGATGGAGGACTTCACGCCCTCGGCCGACGGCTCGCCTCCGCTCGCGCGCGCGAAGGAGTGGCTCGAGACGAAGGACCCGCTCACCGGGAAGCCCGCGCGGCGCGACACCGACACCATGCCCGGCTGGGCCGGCTCGTGCTGGTACTACCTGCGTTTCATGGACCCGAGGAACGCGCGCGCGCCCTTCGCGCCCGAGGCCCAGGCCTACTGGGGCGGCGTCGACCTCTACGTCGGCGGCGTCGAGCACGCCGTGCTCCACCTCCTGTATGCGCGCTTCTGGCACAAGGTGCTCTTCGACCTCGGGCTCGTCAGGACGAAGGAGCCCTTCCAGCGGCTCTTCAACCAGGGGCTCCTGACCGCCTTCGCCTACCGGGACGTGCGCGGCGCACTCGTGCCGATCGACGAGGTCGAGGAGCGCGACGGAGCCCACGTGCGCAAGGCGACCGGCGAGCGCGTCGAGCCGATCATCGCCAAGATGTCGAAGTCGCTGAAGAACGTCGTCAACCCCGACGACGTGGTCGCCGAGTACGGCGTCGACACCTTCCGCGTCTACGAGATGTTCATGGGGCCGCTCGGCGAGTCCAAGCCCTGGAATCCGCGCGACGTGACCGGCTCGCGGCACTTCCTCGACCGCGTGTGGCGCCTCTTCGTCGACGTGGAGAGCGACTTGCCCGCGCGGGAGGACCTCGTCCGCGGCGCGGACGGGCCACCGCAGGGGGACGCACTCGTCCTCGAGCGCGCCCTGAACAAGACCCTCGCGCGCGTCGAGGACTCGTTCCGGCACTTCAACTTCAACACCGCCATCGCGGCGATGATGGAGTTCACGAACGAGGCGACGAAGCGCCGCGCGGCCTTGACGGCCTCGCAGGCCGAGCGCCTCGTGCGCGTGCTCGCGCCCTTCGCGCCGCACCTCGCCGAGGAGCTGTGGTCGCGCCTGGGCCGCGCCGAGCCGCTCACGCGCGCCGCCTGGCCGAAGGCCGACCTGGCCTACCTCGTCGAGGACGAGGTCGAGCTCGTGGTGCAGGTGAACGGCAAGCTGCGCGCGAAGGTCAAGGTGAGGAAGGACGCCAGCGCGAGCGAGGTCGAGGACTCGGCACGGCGCGCGGCGCGCGAGTTCCTGGCGGGAGCGACGGTCCAGAAGGCGGTCGTCGTCCCCGGACGACTCGTGAACTTCGTGGTGCGCGGGTGAGCGGGCCGCGGTGATTCACGGCGCGAGGAGGCGGGGCCGGCCTAGAACCCCGGGACCTTCTTGGCCTTGCCGTAGAGCGCCCAGGTGGCGCCGAAGGAGACGATCAGGACGAGAGGGATCACAACGTAGTACCGATCGACCTCGGTCCCGAGCAGCGGGGAGTGGGCGCCGAGCAGCATGTAGAGGAGCATCGGCACCGACATGTAGGTGTTGTGCTTGGAGCGCAGGCCCGCCAGCGCCGGATCCGCGGGATCGGGAGCCTGGCCGTTCTTCGTCGCGGTGATGATGCGGCGCTGGGCCGGCCAGATGCGCATCCACACGTTCATGAACATGGTCGTGCCGAAGAGCGCGCCCTGGTGGATGTAGATCGCGCGGTTGGAGTAGTGCAGGACGTCCTTGCACAGCAGGGCGAACGCGACGGCGCCGATGCCCCAGGCGAGGACCGCAACGTTGTGTTGCTTGGCGAGCGCCTTGAAGAGCGTATCGTACAGGAAGAACCCGAACAGGATCAGTGCGAAGCCGCCGCCCCACTCCCCGAAGGTGGCCTTGGCGCCGCCCGCGAGGTCGTCGAGCAGGTTCGGGCCGTGATAGTAGAGCAGAAACAGGAGCAGGACGCCGCTGACCCAGGTCCAGGCCGCGCCCCAGCGGAACCAGAAGAGCGCGCGCGGCATGAGCTCGGGCACGACCTTCTTCTTCGTCTCGGCGTCGAGCTTGGGAGCGACGTTGGCGTTGACGAAGTTGAAGAAGTAGAGGTGTCCGATCCAGACCACGCCGGCGAGCAGGTGGATCCAGCGGATGACGAGGTCGATGCAGTCCTTGTTCATGGCTCTGCCTCCAACGAATCGCAGGGGGAAGTCCGACGGACTATCCCAATGCACCCCGGCGAAGTCAACCCGCCCGAGGATCCCCTCAGGGCTCAGGGCCCTCAGGGATAAGAGGCGGCGATCCCGGTCGATTTGCCGGCCTCGACGACGACGTCGCGCGCCGTGAGCTTGCCGTACTCCTCGTGCACGAGCTCGACCGTGTACTTGCCGGGGGGGACGTCGCGGATCTGGAACGCGCCGTGCGCGTCGGTGACGGCGAACCAGGGGTGCTCGATCACGTGCAGCCACGAGCCCATCCAGGGATGGATGTCGCACTTGAAGCGGATCGAGAGCTCGTCCTTGGCGGGTTCGATCGTGAGGCGCTGGTCCGCGCCGACGTTGTGGTTGCTCGAGATGTCGTTCTTGCGGGCGGTGACGTTCACGTTGTGAGTGAAGGCGTCGCTGTTGCCCACGAGCAGCGTCCGTCCGGCCTGGAGCGCGAGCACGTGCGGGACGTAGGTGCAGCCGCGCTGGTCGAGATGCGCGGGCTCGGCCGGCGGCGGCGGGACCTTCGTCACGTCGACTCCGCGGGTCAGACGGACGAGCACGTTCTGGAGCTTGCCGTCGTTCACGATCACGAGTTCCGAGAGGTGGTCGATCTCGGGATGCGCGGCGCACTCCGGCTTCTCGCTGGCGACGATCTTGAAGCGCTCCGGCGGCACTCCGAGGAAACGCACCTCGCCGTGGAGCGCTCCCAAGGTCTCCGAGGCGTAGGGCTCGGCGGCGAGGTTCTCGGTGGCACCCGGCCTGGCGGAGGAGGATCGGGTGCGCTCGGTCGTCTCGGGCGGCGCCGACGGCGAGGGCGGAGCGGGCGAGGTGTCGCCGGCCGCGGCGGGCGGCGTTTGGCGCGCTGGCGGCGTTTCCTCGGAGGAACCGCAGGCACAGGAGCCGGAGAGCGCGAGCGTGGAGGAGAAGGAAGCGAGGACTGCGGCGGCGAACGGGGGGATACGCATGGGCGCATTCTAGTACGCGACCGCTGCGGTCCGAATCGCTAGCCTCTCTTCCTCATGCAACGGAGGGTCCTCGTAACAGGCGCGAGCCGGGGCATCGGCCGAGCGATCGCGCTCGAACTCGCGCGCGCAGGCTTCGCGCTGGTCCTGAACTACCGCTCGAGCGAGGAGGCCGCACGCGAGCTGCGCGAGACGCTCCTCCAGCGCGGGGGGACGGCGGAACTCCTCGCCTTCGACGTCGCCGATCGTGAGGCCTCTCGGGCGGCGCTCGCCGCGGAGGTCGAGGCGCGCGGACCCCTGTGGGGCGTGATCCTGAACGCCGGAGTCACCGCGGACGCTCCGCTCGCGACGATGAAGCCGGAGGCCTGGGAGCGCGTCCTCTCCACGAACCTCGATTCCTTCTACAACGTGCTCGCGCCGCTCGTGATGCCGATGGTGCGGGCTCGCGCCGGGGGCCGCATCGTGGCGATCTCCTCGGTCTCCGGTCTCACCGGGAACCGCGGGCAGACGAACTACGCCGCCTCGAAGGCCGGGCTGATCGGCGCGATGAAGTCGCTCGCCTTCGAGCTCGCCAAGCGCCACATCACGGTGAACTGCGTCGCTCCCGGCTTCATCCAGACCGACATGACCGCGGGGCTTCCCGGGGAGCTCCTGGAGCAGATCCCGCTCGGTCGGATCGGGCGGCCCGAGGAGGTCGCCGCGCTGGTGGGCTACCTGTGCTCGGAGGCGGCCGGATACGTGACCGGGCAGACGATCGCGATCGACGGCGGGCTGACCTGAACGTGGCCTCGGCGAGCACGAGCGACGTGGCGCAGGACCTCGCCGCGGTGAAGGCCTACCACGCGCTCTCCAAGCACGACTTCCAGCGCTACGCCCCCGGTCCGCACGGCCTCGAGTGGGCGAACCAGCCCGACCCGTTCCTGCGCTACGAAGGGGCGCCGCTCCTTGCGCTCGAGCGCGGCTTCGAGGGCGAGCGCGTGGGGCTCGCCGACGCGCTCTGCGGGCGCGCGCAGGTCGCGCCCTTCGACGCGCGCTCGGTCGCGCGGCTCTTCTTCGACTCGCTCGCGCTGTCGGCCTGGAAGGAGTTCCGGGGCTCGCGCTGGGCTCTGCGCGTCAACCCTTCGAGCGGGAACCTGCATCCGACCGAGGCCTATCTCGTCGCCGGTGCGCTCCCCGGTCTCTCGAACGCGCCCGCGCTCTACCACTACGCTCCGCGGGAGCACGCGCTCGAGCTCCAGGGCGAGCTCGAACCCGCCCGCTGGAGCGCGCTCGCGCGGGGCGAGACCGGCGCTTTCCTCGTGCTCACCTCGATCCTCTGGCGCGAGGCCTGGAAGTACGGCGAGCGCGCCTTCCGCTACTGTCAGCACGACCTCGGGCACGCGCTCGCCTCGCTCGCCTATGCCGCGGCGGGCCTCGGCTGGGAGGTCCGCAGCCTGGAAGGGAGCTCGACGGCCGAGATCGCGCACCTGGCTGGGATCGAGGGCTCGAGCGGTCCGGAGTTCGAGGAGGCCGAGTGCCTGCTCTGGGTGGGCCCGCGCGGCGCTCCGGTCCCCCCTGAACCCGCGCGCGAGCCCCTTGCCCTGAAGATCCGCTCGCTCGGTCGGCGGCGGCCGCTCTCCCTCGACCCCCTGCACTGGCGCGAGGCGGAGCGCTGCGCGCGGGCGACGCAGAAGCCGCGAACCCCGGCGCTCCCGCCGGCTCCGTGCGCGGGGAGGGCGGGCCGCGCCCCATCCTCCGGGGAGCTGCGATCCCTCGTGCGCGCTCGCCGCAGCGCTGTGGCGCTCGACGGTCGGACCGAGCTTGAGCGCGAGGTCTTCTACCGCATCCTCGCGGCGACGCGGCCCAGCTCCGATCGCGCGCCCTTTTGCGCCTGGCCCCACGAGACGCGCGTGGCGCTGGCGGTCTTCGTGCACCGCGTGCGCGATCTCGCGCCGGGGCTCTATCTCTTCGAGCGCGAGGCGGGAGAGGCCGCTCGCCTGCGCCCGCTCCTGCGCCCGGACTTCCTGTGGGAGCTCGCGCCCTCGGCGGGGGATCTCGGGCTCCACCTGCTCCTGCCGCTCGATCTCCGCGACGCCGCGGCCGCGATCTCTTGTCACCAGGACATCGCGGCCGAGGGCGCCTTCAGTCTCGGCATGCTGGCCGAGTTCGATCGGGCGCTCGCCGAGCACGGCCCCTGGTTCTATCGACGCCTGTTCTGGGAGTGCGGGATGATCGGCCAGGTGCTCTACCTCGAGGCCCAGGCCGCCGAGGTCCGAGGCACCGGGATCGGCTGCTACTTCGACGATCCGATGCACGAGCTCCTGGGCCTCTCCGGGACCCCGTGGCAGGACCTCTACCACTTCACGGTGGGGGGCGCCGTCGAGGACGAGCGCCTGACGACACTGCCGGCCTACTCGGGGCTCGCGAGCTCCTGAAGCGAAGCCTGCTCACCGGAGACCGTGAGGAGCGCGTGGAAGGCGAAGAGCAGGGATCGATCCAGGGGGTCCTGCGCCTCGCCGAGCGCTTCCTCGAGGACGGCGAGCGCCGAGCGGGGATCCGCCGCGGAGAGCGCAACGGCGTAGCGGTGAGCCAAGGGCTCGAGCGAGAGCTCCGCGCGCGTCCGGTCCGCCCAGGCGCGTTCCGCGTCCGCGAGGGATTCCGCTCGCTCCTCCTGCGATCCGCCCAGGCGCGCGAGCAGGGCTCGAAGGCGCAGGTCCCCGTCGCGGGCGAGGACCGCGGCCTCGAGCGCGAGGGCTGCGCGCGAGGAAGGCGCGGCGAGTTCCGCACGCAAGAGCGTCGCGCGCGCCTCGAGCAAGGGATCGCGCACGACGCCGAGCAGGGACTGCGCGCGCTCGAGGGCTTCCGACCTCTGGCCGCGCGCGTGCAGCGCATCCACGAGTTCGCGCCACAGCGCGAGCGAGAAGGGCGCGTGTTCGAGCTCGGAGCGCGCGAGGGCTTCGGCGCGCGCCGGATCGAGGGCACGGACGAGTTCGCACCAGTGCCGGGCTTCTCCGGGGCGGAGTTCCTCGATCGAGGCCTGCGGATGGGCGGCCAGGAAGCGCTCGAGGGGCTCGATGGAGGCCCTCCGGTCGCGTCCGAGGTCCTGCGCCAGGGCGCGCGCCAGGAGGGGATCGTCGGGGCGGCTCGCCGCGAGCGCCTCGAGTTCGAGTCGAACCGCGCGGTCCGTGAGGGCTCCGGCTGCGCGCGCCGCGCGGAGAGCCTCGAGCGCCTCGGGGGCGAGCTCGCGCGCCTCTTCCCGCGAGGCGCGCTCGAGGAGCCCGATCCGGAGCGCGGCCGCGCGCGCGGGATCTCCCGCTGCGAGGGAGACGCGCGCGAGCTCGCGCGCGAGGAGGAGGTCCTCGGGATCCTCTGCGAAGGCGCGCTCGAGGAGGGCGCGGGCCGGTTCGACCTCGCCGGCCCGGTTCGCGTGCACGGCCAGTGCGAGCGCGATCTCGGCCGGGCTCGATCCGCGCGGGCCGGCCACGGCGATGCGCTCGGCGCGCACCTCCGCCAGGTGTTCGAAGGCCGCGCGCCGGGCTTCGCCCGTGAGCGGCGCGAGGATCTCCTGCGCGATTTCCTCGTGCAGGCACCAGGCCTCCGCCAGGCTTTCTCGTTCCCCCGTGGTGCCCGTGGTGTAGGGCTCCAGCCGGCGCTCCGCGCGCTCCAGATCTCCCTGGTCTCGAAGCGCTTCCGCTTCGAGGATCGCCGCCCAGGGGGTCGCGCGCAGGTTCTCGGGGAGTTCGCGGATGCGGGCGGCGGTCCAGAAGGCCCAGGGATGGACGGCGAGCCCCGCGAGCCACGCCAGTCCGCGCTCGGGCGGGAGATCGGCCAAGGCCGGGAAGGAGCCGTCCGCGGGGCGCGGACTCCCCGCGCGCGCCTCGATCCAGGCGCGGGCATGGGGCAGGAACGGGCCCGAGCGGCTGCGTTCCAGGCCGTCGAGGAGCGGCAGGGCCTCGTCGGCATCGCCGCGCAGGGCAAGGAAGAGCGCGCGCGGGAAGGGCTCGCGTGCGAGCGGGGTCGCGAGCAGCGCGGAGGCGGCGTCGGAGAGCGCCAGCGGGTCTTCGTCGTCGATCGCGCGCAGCAGGCGTCCGAGCTCGACCGCGCCGCCCTCGGTGAAGGGTTCGCAACGATCGAGCGCGGGATCGGCCTCGGCTGCGTTGCGGTCGAGGGTCATCACGAGCGCCTTGCGGAAGAGGATCTCCCGGCCCGGGCCGCGTTGCGCGACCTCGGCCCGATTCAGCAGGGCCCAGGCATCCAGGAGCTCGCCGCGCGAGACCATGCGATCCACGAGGGGGAGGAATCCGGGCTCGTCGAAGAAGCCGCTCGTCTCGAGCGCGAGGGCGACGCCGCGGCGCAGGAGGATCGGGTCCTGCGCGGCGAGCGCTCTCTCCAGGACGGCGAGCACGGCGGCGCTACGCTGCGGCGTGTCGGCGGGCAGGGATGCGATCCTCTCCAGCGCGACTTCGGGGTGGCCGAGTTCGGCCAGGAGCGCCGCCCCGCGCGCGACCTCGCGCGCGGGGTAGGCGGAGCCCTGCACCTCGGAGAGGAGCCGTTCGGCCTCGGCCCGATCGCCCGACCGCGCGCGCTCCGCGGCGAAATCGACGCGCGCCGACTCGCTCGCCGTCGCCACCCCTCGAGCGAGCTGGCGCAGGGTGAAAGACGAGCGTGGAAGCTCGTCAAGAACCGAACGATTCGGGAAGCCGCGCTCGCCGAGCTCGAGGACCGCTTCGATCGCCGCGCCCTCGTCGCCGCGCAGGTGCAGGGCGCGCGCCAGCAGTTCGAGCGCGACGGGGAATCCGGGGAAGTCGGCCAGGACCGGCGCGAGGAGGAGCTCGACCTCCTGCGCGGAGCCGCGCGCGAGTCGGGCCTGGGCGAGCGCGCAGGCCTCGTAGGAGCCCATCGAGGAGGGGTCGCGCGAGCCGGGAGGGCGCCGGGAAAGCTCCTTCGCCGCTTGGCCCGCCTGCTCCCAGAGGGCTTCGAGGGTCGTGCGTTCGGAGGGGAGGCGCGCCAAGGCCTGCGCGAAGCAGCGCTCGGCCTCCACGGGCGCAGCGTTGGCGAGGGCGATCTCGCCCAGTCGCTTCCAGGCGAAGCCGGAGATCGTCCGGCCGCGTCCGCTCTCCGGAGCGGGGAACTCCTGCAGGGCGTGCAGGAGGCGCGTGCGTTCCTCGAGGGAGCGTCCTCGCAGGCGGGCGAGGTCGGCCTCGAGCATCCAGTAGTCGCCGAGAAACTCCCCGAGCTCGGCGAGGTCGGAACCCTGCGCGGGTCCGAGCGCGGCGGCGACGTCCGCCGTCGGTCGTCCGAGGCGTCGCTCCGCCGCCGCCAAGAAGAAGAAGGAGGAGGGCGGCGGGGGCGCTCCGCTCTTCCGGGATCGCGCGTGGGCGGCCTGGGTCGCGACCCAGGCGGTTCCGGCGAGTTCATTCCAGTTCTCGGAGAGAACCAGGACCCTGCACCAGTCGAGCAGCGTTCCGTCGGCGAGCGCGCTCGCTCGCAGCGCATCGGGAGCGAGGAGCGCGCTCTGCTCCGCCAGGAACTCGCGCAGGGCGGCGCTCCTTCCCGCTTCGAAGAGCGCGGTTCCCGTCTGGATCGCCACGGGGATGGCGAAGAGGAGGTCCTGGCGGTCGAGGGCGAAGGAACCGAGGTCGGCCGCGTCCTCGGCGCGTCCCGCGGAGAGGAAGAGGGTCTGGAGGCCGGCCACGGCTCGTCCGTCCGGCACGAGCGCGAGGCAGCTCTCGAAGGAGGTCCGGGCGTGCTCGCGTTCGTTCGCCGCGCTCCGGAACGTCGAGAGCGCGCCCTCGCGCTCGGCTTCGGGGAGCGACAGAGAGAGCAGGCGCTCGAAGCGGCGCCGCGCGGGATGGTCTTCGGGAAGGGAGGCGTTCCGGCGCGCCTCTGCGTGGAGCGTGCGAGCGGTCGAGCGCGAATGCGCGGCCGCGAGGGTCGTCTCGAGCTCCGCGAGGTGCGCGTTCGAGATCTGGAGTCCCGCCTCCCCGGCGAGGCGGGGCCCTTCGGGCTCGCGCGGCAAGGAGCGCGCGAGTCGTTCCGCGAGGCCCCGCGCGCGTTCGAAGGCCCCTGCGCGCAGTTCCGCACCGGCGCCGAGCGCGAGGGCCTCGGCGTCCCGGGGGTCGAAGCGCAGCAGGATCTCCTCTGAGGCCAGGGCGGCGAGGCCGGCGTCGCCGCGCGCGTCGAAGAGGCGCGCGCGTTCCATGCACAGCGCACGCTCGAGGCTCCGATCCCCCTCCCGCTCCGCCAGAGCGATGCCGCGATCGAGCTCGTGCAGGGCTCGGTCGTAGTCGGGCTCGGGGCTGGCGAGGCGCTCGCGCGCCGAGGCGAGGAGCCCCGCGGGGCGCCGGGGCGTGCTCCCGATCCAGGCGCCGACGACGAGGATCGGTAGCGCGAGCGCGGCGAGGAGCAGGGCGACGGAGAGCTTCTGCATCGAGGACGAGCGTGATCTTCCCTGCACGGAACGTGGGAGGCTACGCGGGGCGGCCGCCGTCCTCCGCATCCGGCGGGGAGAGGAGATCATACTTGCGCATCTTGTTGAACAGCGTCGTGCGGTTGATGCCGAGCGTGCGCGCCGTGGCGGCCCTGCGCCCGCCGTGGTGCTCGAGGGCGCGCTCGAGATAGGCACGTTCGAAGCGCCCGAGCACCTCGTCGAGGGCTCCGATGGGGAAGGACTCGAGGTCGAGCCGCGAGGGTTCCGGGGGCTCGGGGGCGTCGGGCCACAGGTCCGCGGGGGCGAGGGAGGAGCCCCGGGCGAGCAGCACGGCCCGTTCGACGGTGTGCTCCAGCTCGCGCACGTTGCCGGACCAGGGATGGGCGCACAGGCGCTGCATCGAGCGCGGGGAGAAGGTCGAGACGGCGCGGCCGTGGAGCCGCGCGAAGCGCGCCAGGAAACGCTGCGCGAGCAGCGGTACGTCCGTGGGGCGCTGGCGCAGGGGCGGGATCTCGATTCGCACCACGTCCAGGCGCCAGTAGAGATCCTCGCGGAACGCTCCCTGGGCGACCGCCGCGCGCAGGTCCTGATTCGTGGCCGCGATGACCCGCACGTCGACCTCGCGCGTGCGGGACTCGCCGATGCGCTCGAAGCGTCCCTCCTCGACGAGTCGCAGGAGCTTCACCTGCAGGTCGAGCGGCGCCGTGGCGATCTCGTCCAGGAAGATCGTGCCCTGGTGCGCGGCCTCGAACTTGCCCTCGCGATCGGCGAGCGCTCCCGTGAAGGAGCCCTTGGCGTGCCCGAAGAGCTCGCTCTCGAGCAGGGCGGCGGGGAGTGCGCCGCAGTGGACCGTCACGAAGGGGCCGCGCGCGCGCGACGAGCGCTCGTGCACGGCGCGCGCGAGCACGGTCTTGCCGGTGCCGCTCTCGCCGGAGAGGAGCAAGGTGGCGCGCGAATCGGCGACCGCCTCCACCGTGTCGAACACGCGTGCCATGCGCGGATCGCGGCTCACGAGGCTGCCGAGCTCGAAGCTCTCCTCGAGGACCCCGCGCAGGCGGCGGTTCTCTTCCTTGAGCTCCTGGTGCTCGAGGGCCCGGCGCACGGCGAGCAGGACTTCCTCGTCCGAGAGCGGACGGGACAGGGTGCCGAAGGCGCCGCGCTGGATCGCCTCGAACGTGCGCGACACGTCGGCGAAGTCGTCGAACAGGATCACCGGCGGGCCGCCGGGGCGCTTCATGGCCTCCGCCAGGAGGCCTGCGCCGGAGAGCTCGATCTCGCCCAGCACGAGCTCGACGCCGCTCTCGTGCAGGAGGCGCAGGGCTTCCTCGGATTCCTGGGCGCGATGGACTTCGAACCCGGCCCGTTCCAGGGACGCCTCCAGGCGCCGGGAGGAGGGGGTCGGACGGTCGACGAGCAGGATGCGAGGCATCGACGGTGACGCGTGCGCGTCTCGATTCCTCGACCATTCCGGGCCGAGACCTGCGGCTTTTTTCCGGCGTTTCGCGGCGCGGCGCCGAGCGGCTCGGCCCGCAGGGCCGCTCCTAGAACCGCCGCTTGTCCGGCTCTGCGCGGACGTGCGGAACCGGGTACTTCTCGTAGGCGCGCGTCCGTTCCTCGGACGCGCGCCTAGGCGAAGGGATCCTCGGCCTTGCGCGGGCGCGAGGGAAGCTCGGGGGGCCGGGCGAGGGGCTCGGAGGCGAGGTGGATCTCGAGGCGCGCTCGATCGGGCCGCCGGGGCTCGAGAACGACGCGGCAGCCATGGTCGCGCAGGGTCGTCGCTCCGCGCCGCGCCGCCTCCACGTCGGCGGCGAGCGTCGCGGATCCGGCGAAGGGCCGTTCGAAGAGCGTCGCGAGCTCTTTCTCGGAGAGCTCGCCGCGCGGGAACTCGAAGCGGACGCGCACCGTGTCGGGCGGGTCGGACGCCTGGGGCGCCGGGTCGACCTGGGCGGAGAGCACGCCTTCCTTGGCCGCGCACCGACGCGCGAGCGACAGGAGATCGGTGAGGCCCGGAGCGAGGGTGGAGCGCGCGCGTCGCAGGACGAGGGGTCGATCGCAGCGGAAGAGCGCGCGCGGGCCGCCCTCCGGGCCGAGGGCGGCGGCGGCCAGGAGCTCCTGGAGCATCGCACCCACGTCGACCTCGAGCGACTCGGTGCGCGGTGCGGAAGATCCTTCCCGCTGCGGGCGCGGGGATTCCGCGCGGCCTCCGGTGGGAGGCGCCGCGCGCTCCGGGGCGGAGGTCGAGAGCAGGGCCCCGATCTGGTCGAGATCGGGAGGCCAGGCGAGCCAGCGCGCGCGCGGCAATGCGAGGAGTCCGCGGGCGCGGCGGTCCGTGGCCTCGTCGCCCACGACGATCAGGCGCCATTCCGGATGGCGCTCCAGAAAGCGGCGGACGAAGCCGATGTCCTCCGCGGGTACGTGCTCGTAGTCCAAGATGAGGGTCCCTTCCGCGGGTCGCATGGAGAGGAGCTCCTCCAGGTCCTCGAGTCCGTGGGGGCGGTGGGGCGCGGGGACGTTCTCGTCGCCGTCCTGGGATCGTAGACTCGCCAGGGTCGAGAGCACCGCCGCCAGCTCGCCGGGCCGAACGCCCGTTCCCGCGAGCAGGACAGGGCGGGAGCGTGCGGCGTTCTCCTCCGGGCGCGGCGTCATGGTGCGAGTTCATCCTATCCAGGGGGCTTCCGGGCTCAAGGGAGCTCGACCTCCGGCGAGGATCGTGCACAATGGGAGCACGCGAGCTCGCGCGACCCCCCCAGCATGAGCGAGGCGATCTTCATCTCCGTCGTGGTTCCCGTGCACAACGAGGAGGGGAACCTGCCGATCCTCCACCAGGAGATCTCCGAGGCCCTCCTGGACCTCGGGGAGCGTGGACGGCGCGCGGAGATCCTGTACGTCGACGACTGCTCGACCGACCGCAGCATGGAGCGCATGCTCGAGCTGTGGCGCGCCGATCGCCGCGTGCTCGTGATCCAGTTCCTGCGCAACTTCGGGCAGACCGCCGCGCTCGCCGCGGGGTTCGATCACGCTCGCGGCGAGGTCGTGGTGACGCTCGACGGCGATCTGCAGAACGACCCGGCGGACATCCCCAAGCTCGTGGAGGAGCTCGAGCGGGGATTCGACGTGGTCGCGGGCTGGCGCAAGAAGCGTCTCGACGGCTTCGTCCTGCGTCGGCTGCCTTCGCTGCTCGCCAACTGGTTGATCTCGCGCACCACCGGCGTCGCGATCCACGACACCGGCTGCACCTTGAAGGCCTTCCGGCGCGAAGTGGTGAAGAGCATGGTCATCTACGCGGAGCAGCACCGCTTCCTGCCCGTGATCTCGGCCGGCAGCGGCGCGCGCGTCTCGGAGGTCGTGGTCAACCATCGGGCGCGGCGCTTCGGAAGCAGCAAGTACGGTCTCTCCCGCGCGCTGCGGGTCATGATCGACCTCATGGTGGTGAAGTACATCACGCAGTTCTCCCACCGCCCCATGCAGTACTTCGGGATCCTCTCGCTCGCGACGCTGGCCGCGAGCCTCTTGTTCGGCGTGTCCGCCTTCCTCGCGAACCCGGGCGATCCGCACGACGTCGCCGTCGGGGGGAGCGTCCTCCAGCAACAGTACTGGGAGATGGCGATCGTCACGACCCTGGCCGTTCTCTTCAGCGGCTTCGTGTACTTCGCGTTCCTCGGTCTGCTCGGCGAGCTGGCGGTCAAGGCGAGCGGCATGCACCGGCGCAGCACGCTCGACCGCATCCTGAACGAGCTGCACGGATGAGCACGCGCACCGACAGCGCCCTGCTCGAAGAGCAGAAGGGACCGTCTCCCGAGCCCGCGCTCGGCCGGCCGGCGGCGCAAGTCCCGGAAGGGGCCGCGCTCGACGTCACGGTCGTGGTGCCCGTCCAGAGCCCCGACGCGGAGATCGCCGCGGTCGTCGAGGCCCTGGGGGGTGAGCTCGATCGTGAAGGCCGCACCTGGGAGTGCATCTTCGTGTTCGATGGCGTCGGGGGGCGGGCGCAGGAGGAGGTCGCGCGCCTGCGCGAGCGCCTCGGCCGCAAGGTGCGCTCGATCTCCTTCAAGAACCCCTTCGGTGAATCGGTGTGTCTCTCGGCGGCCCTCGAGCGTTCACGCGGGCGGTATCTCGTGACCTCGCCGCAGTACGTACAGATCGATCCCGTCGAACTGCGCTCCATGCTGGGCGCGCTGGACGAGGGCGCGGACTTCGTGACGCCCTGGCGCCACCCGCGCGTCGACCCCTTGACGAACCGGATGCAGTCGGCGGCCTTCAACTTCATCATCCGCCAGATCATCCGCATGCCGTTCCACGACCTGAACTGCTACTTCCGCGCCATCCGGCGCGAGATGCTGGAGAACGTGGCCATCTACGGCGACATGTACCGGTTCCTGCCGGTGATCGCGTTCCGTCAAGGTTACCGGGTGGTCGAGGTCAAGGTGCGCCACCTGAAGGAGTGGGGCGGAACGGGGCTGTTCGGGATCGGCATCTATTCGCGGCGCTTGCTGGACGTGCTCGCGGTCATGTTCCTGACCAAGTTCACCCTGAAGCCCCTGCGCTTTTTCGGCACGATCGGCGGAGGCTTCAGTCTGATCGGCATGGTCCTGTGCGTGTGGATGACCATCCGGAAGTTCGGTTTCGGAGAGGGCGTCGCGGGCCGGCCCTTGCTCTTGCTCGGCGTGCTCCTGATCGTGCTCGGCGTGCAGATCCTGGGTTTCGGACTGGTGGGCGAGATCATCATCTTTTCCCAGGCGCGCAACCTGAAGGAATACCGGGTCGAGCGGATCTTCGAGCATCCCGAGCGTCATGACGAAGACGCAGGGACCTGAGGAGTCTTCCCTCGAGGTGCGCGCGACGCGCGGCGCGGACGAGGAGGCGCGCGAAGCGTTCGTCCGCGCGCACCCCGAGGCGACCTTCTTCCACCAGAGGGGCTGGGCGCGCTTCGTCGAGCGCACCTGGGGGCACGCGGACCGGGAACTCCTCGCCTGGCGCGACGGTCGGATCGTGGGCGTCCTGCCCCTGATGTCCTGCGCGGGGTCCCTGCGACGGGCGAAGCTCGTCTCCCTGCCCTACGCGGTCTACGGCGGACCGCTCGCCCGGGGGCACGGCGTGGCGGAGCGGCTGGCGGAAGCCGCGCACGAGCTCGCCCTCGGCGAGCGCGCGCGCTACGTGGAGTTGCGTTGCCTGCGCGATCCCGGGCTCGCCTGGCCCGGAACGGACCTCTACTGGACCTTCCAGCGCGAGTTGCCGCGCGAGAGCTGCGAGGTCCTCGCGCGCATGCCCAAGAAGGCGCGCGCGGAGGCGCGCAAGGGGCGCGAGCGTTTCGGTCTCGAGCTCGGGCAGGGGAGCTGGTACCTGGAGGACCTGTGGCGGTTCTTCCTGCGCAACAAACACGCGCTGGGCTCGCCGGGACTGCCGCTCGGGCACTTCCGCGGCCTGCTCGCGCAGTTCGGGGAGGACGTCTTCGTGCACGTCGTGCGCGACGGGAAGCGGCCGATCGCCGCCGTACTCTCGCTCGCCTTCCGCGACACGCTCGTCGCTTACTACGCGGGGAGCGAGGCCGGAGCGGACCGCGAGAAGAGCGCGAGCAACTTCATGTACCTGGCGCTCCAGGAGTGGGCGGTGACGAAGGGCTTCCGGGTGTTCGACTTCTGCCGCAGCCGCGCCGACTCGGGCGCCTTCGCCTTCAAGCGCCACCAGGGGTTCGAGCCCACCCCGCTCCACTATCGCTACGACCTCGTGAGGGCGAGGAAGGTCCCCGACTTCCATCCCTCGAACCCGCGCACGCGGATCCTGCGCCGCGTCTGGTCACGGCTGCCCTTCCGGCTGGCGCGCGCGCTGTCGAAGCCGCTCGGGCGGAGGCTGTGCTAGTCGAACGCCGCGCGCACGATCTCCTCGGCTTCGACCAGATCGGGCGCCAGGCGGAAGTCCGCGCAGGAAGCGCGCGCGAGCTCCGCGCGCGTCTCCTCGCCCTTGCCGGTGAGCACCAGGATGCGGCCATGGACGCCGGCGCGCCGCGCGGCCTCGAGGTCGCGTGGCGAGTCGCCGACGAGCCAGGAGGAGGCGAGGTCGACGCCGTGCTCGCGCGCGGCGGCGAGGAGGAGCCCAGGCTCGGGCTTGCGGCACGCGCACGGGCTTCCGAAGTCCGGATGGTGGGGGCAGTGGTAGAACCCGTCGATGCGCGCGCCTTCCGCGGCGAGGAGCGCCTGGATGCGAGCGTGCACCGCGGCGAGCGTGCCTTCGTCGAACATGCCGCGCGCGATCCCGCTCTGGTTCGTCACGATCAGGACGCGGAGTCCGGCGCGGTTCATGCGCGCGATGCCCTCGGCGGCGCGGGGCACGAGCCGCACGCGGGCGGGATCGGACAGGAAGCCGAGCTCGTCGACCACGGTCCCGTCGCGGTCGAGGAACACCGCGCGGCGCGGGCGCTGCGCTGCCTCCGGCTTCATTCGCTCGCCGCCGGGACCAGGCGGACGAAGACCCGGCTCGGGGAGAGGGAATCGTCGGTCCGATAGGGCACGAAGAGCTCACCGGCGGAGAGCCAGAGGAACAGGCTCTCTCCGTTCGGCGCGAGGCGCCCGTCGCTCCAGGGGATCCGCTCGCGCCGTTCCGAGGGCACGAGCACGATCTCCCGCCCCTCGAAGCCCGGGAGCTCGAGGCGCACCCGATGTCGTTCGCCGGTGTCGAGGTGGATCGTGCACGGGGTGACGAGATCGACGGGCTTTCCATCGATGGACACCAGAGCCCCCGGCGGGTCCGAGGCCAGGAAGGCGCCGGGCGGCGTCGTGGAGCGGCAGGCGAGGCCGGCGAGGAGCGGGACGAGGAGCGCGGCCTTCGTGGCCCAGGGCATGGCTCGATTGTCGGCGCTCTGCTGGGAGGTTTACAAGCGCCGGTCCGTTATGGAACCCTCGCAGGATGGAGCCAGCGCTGGAGCGCGCCGGGCCGTCCGGCGACGAGGAGAGCCCGGAGGAGCGGGCCTGGACCCGGCGCATCCTCGCTCTGGCCCTGATCCTCGGCCTCCTGCGCTTCGCGTTCCTCTCGCGCTGGAGCCTGTGGCTCGACGAGGCCTACACGCTCTCGGACTCGCGCCAAGCCTGGGAACTGCGCAATCCGCTCGGTTATGCCGTCTTCGGGGCCTTCTACCGCTGCTTCGAGGGCCGTCCGAGCGAGGCCCTCCTGCGCCTCCCGGGCGCCGTCTTCGGCTGGCTCGCGATCGCCCTCTCGGCGTGGATGCTGCGCGCCTGGGTGAAGCCGCTCCCGGCCGCGATCGCCTCGCTCGTGCTCGCCCTCTCGCCCTGGCACCTCTACTGGTCGCAGAACGCGCGCTTCTACACCCTGGCGCAGGTGCTCGGTCTGCTCGGGAGCACCCTCGTCTTCGCCGGGCTCGTGCGCGGAAAGGAGCTGCGCTTGCTGGCGGGGCTCGCGCTCGTCGGGCTCTCCGCCCTGGTGCATCCCAGCGCCGCGTTCCTGCTCGGGGCCTGCCTCTTCGTTCCCTGGCTCGCGCGGGAGCGACTGGGATCGGGCCGCGTGTGGTGGACGCTCGGAGGGCTGGCCCTCGTCGCCGGCCTCGCCGGCTCGCTGTGGTTCGCCGAGGTGTGGGCGACCTGGGAACGGCGCCAGGGCCGCGGCAATCCCGGGCACTTCGTGCTCACGACCGGGTACCTCCTGACGCCCTCGGTCGCGGGAGCCGCGTGTCTGGGAGCGTTCTCGGGCCTGCGCGCGCGCCTGCGCGAGGCGAGCTTCCTGGTGCCCTTCGTGGGGGCCGGGTTCGCCGCGGCGCTGTGCTCGTCGTTCTTCGTGCGCGTCAGCGCGCAGTACGTCTTCGTGTTCCTGCCCTTCGTCGCCGCCCTGGCGGCCCATCCGTTCGGCGCGCTCTTCCGCCGCGCTCCGCGGCGCGCTTGTCTCCTGCTCGGGCTCGTGCTCGCGCCCCTCGCCGTCGAGAGCGGGCTCTATTTTGCCGTCCGCCACGGGGACCGGCCGCGCTGGAAGGAAGCCTATCGCTACGTCTTCGACCGGCGGGACCCGCAGGACCTGGTGCTCGGCATGGACGCGCCCGTCGGCGAGTACTACTGGTCCCCGCGGAACTCCGACCTGCGCCACTGGCGGGCGGTGGTGCTGCTCGATTCCTATCGCTCGCGCGCGGCCGAGGAATGGCTGCGTACCGAGCGAGCGATGTGGCTCGTGGTCAACCTGGAGGAGCTCGAGGACTGGGCCGAGGTCGACCGGCGCGACATGCGGCGCTTCCTGGAGGAGGACTGCCGCGTCGCGGCGCGCTTCCCCGTGCCGCTCACGCCGCGCGATCTGGACGTGCTCGTGTACCGCTACGAGCCCGGGGACGCGGACTAGTTCGCGCGCCCCAGGAACTCGCCGGTGTTCGTGTTCACCTTGACTTCTTCGCCGGCCTCGATGTGCAGGGGGACCTTGATCCTGAGCCCGGTCTCGAGCGTCGCTTCCTTCTTGACCCCGGTCGCGGTGTTGCCCTTCACGGCCGCCTCCGCCTGAACGACCTTGAGCACCACCGAGGCGGGGAGCTCGATCCCGATGGGGGCGGTGCCGTGGAAGGTCACCTCGACGCGCGTGTTCTCGCGCACGAAGGCCATGGGGTCGCCGATCAGGTCGGCGCCGACGTGGAACTGCTCGTAGGTCTCCACGTCCATGAACACGTAGTCCCCGTTCGACTCGCGGTACAGGTACTCCGCGGTGTGCTTGTCCAGATAGGCGACCTCGAGCACGTCGCCCGAGCCCAGGCGCAGCTGGCTCGTGGCGCCGGTCTTCAGCGAGCGCGTCTTGATGGTGATGATCGCGCGCCAGTTCCCGGGGGTCTTGTGCTCGTAGTCGGTGATCAGGTGCAGGTCGCCGTCCTTGACGATGACGTGCCCCTTGCGCAGTTCGGTGGCCTTGACGGACATGGACGGGGTCGAAGGTCGTTCGTTGCAGCGTTCGAAGCGCGCGAGGATACCAAGACGAGCGGCCCAGGAAAGCCCGCGCGGCGGGGTCAGAAGGCCCGGCGCTGGCTCGAGGCGGGCAGGCCGAGGGCCTTGCGGTACTTGGTGATCGTGCGACGGGCGATCGTGATGCCTTCGCGCTCGCGCAGGAGGTCCGCCAGGCGATCGTCGGACAGGGGATCGCGCGGATCCTCCTTCTCGACCAACTCCTTGATGCGCTGCTGGATCGAGGCCTGGCTCGCCATGCCCCCCGACGCCTGGGCCGTGCCCCCGGAGAAGAAGAAGCGCAGCGGGAAGATGCCGTGCGGGGTCTGGGCGTACTTGCCCGCCACGGCGCGGCTGACGGTCGAGATGTGCACGCCCGTCGCCTCCGCGACCTCCAGCATGCGCAGGGGCTGGAGTCCCTTGACTCCGCGGCGCAGGAACTCCATCTGGCGCGCGAAGATCGTCTTGGCTATGCGCTCGAGCGTGTTCTGTCGCTGGGCCACGGCATCGATGAACCAGCGCGCCGATTCCAGGCGCTGCTTGATCCACTTGCGCACGGCGTCGCCGCGCTTGGCCTCCTGCAGCATGCGCCGGTAGATCGAGCTGATCGTGAGCTCGGGGATCCCCTCGCGCGTCAGGCGCACCTCGAAGCGCCCCTCGATCTCCTCCACGACGACATCGGGGTGGATCGTCTCGGCCGGGAACTCCCCGAACTCGCGCCCCGGAATGGGATCCAGGGTGCGGATGGCCTCGATGGCCTCCTTCACCTCGTCGATCGAATGGCCGGTGGAGCGCGCGATGCGCGGCAAGCGGTTGGCGGTGATGTCCTCGAGGTGATGCTCGACCAGGGTGCGCACGAGCGGCGTCTCGAGTTCGCTCAGGCTGCCCGCGTCGAGCTGCAGGAGCAGGCATTCCTTCAGGTCCCGGGCACCGAGCGCCGGATGGGTCGCCTGGCGCAGCTTGGCGAGCACGGCCGCGAATTCCTCGGCGGTCGCGCCCGGGATGCCCGAACCGGCCGCGACGTCCGCCAGCGATTCGGGCAGGTAGCCGCGGGGGTCGAGGGAATAGGCCAGGTACTCGGCCAGCTCGCGCTCGCGTTCGTCGAGTTCCGTCAGCGCGATGCCCTCGAGCAGGGAATCCCCCAGGCTGTGATAGGTCGCCGGGGTGTTCTGCATCGCTTCGAACTTCCTGTCGCTTTCCTCGCTCGAAGGACGCGTGCGCGAGGGCGGCCGGTCGCGCTCCAGCCGTTCCAGCGTCTCGATCATCCCTTCGATCTCGGCCTCCTCCTGCGCCTCCTCTTCGGCGGATTCCTCGCCCCGCTCGTCGACCTCGAGGAAGGGATTCTCGACCAGCTCCTGCGCGATCTTCTGTTCCAGCTCCATGGCCGAGAGCTGCAGGATCTGCATGGCCTGGATCATCTGCGGCGACTGCACGAGTCGCTGCTCCATCCGAGCCGTCTGGGAAAGTCCGATGCGCATGGGGTTTCCGGAGTGCATCATAATAGGCCAGGCCTCGCGGCGGGTTCGCGAAAAGATCGCGCTCGCGCGACGCGACCGATGCGTGACCGCGGGTTCTCGTCCCGATAGAGGTACCATGGCCGATCGATCCATCGACGCTGGGCGAGAGGGGCAAGGCGAATCCGCCCGGGAGGGTGGATCCGCGGCGGAGCTCCACGAACTCGACGTCGCTGCGGAGGTCTTGGGTCCGCACCTCTCGGCACCGGACGAGCGCGCTGCCTGGGAGCGGGTCCTGGCCGGGCTGTGGCTCGAGCGCGGAGCGGTTCAAGAAGCGCTGCTCGAACGCTGGCGCAGGGCGGTGCTCGAGGACGCGTTCGATGCGGGGCGCTGCAGCCAGGAGATCCTGGCGGCGCGCGACCCGTCCGCGGACAGCGGGTGGATCCCGGAGCGCACCGGGCGCCTCTTGCGGGATTTCCTCATGTCCGAGGCGATGCGCGCCACGACCCGGCGCGCGCGCGTCGCGGCCAAGCGCGGGCTCGCCTTCGTGGTGGCCCAGATCGCCGTGCTCGCGCTCTTCTGCTTGGTGGGGTTCCTGTTCCTGATCGTGCTGCGCCTGAAGGGCGTGAGCCTGGACGTCGGTCTCGATCGTCTCCTGGAGCGGATCCTCTCCTGGCTCCCGGCGTGATCCTCGACTCGCTCCCGTCCGGGACGTACCTTGCCCCAGGCTCGCGCGTCCCATGATCGACCGAGGTTCGCCGCTGGACTCCGCCTGCGGGGTCTTCTCGCTGACCGAGATCCGTCACCTGATGCGGATCGAGTTCAGCCGCGCCCAGCGCTACGAGTACCCGCTCGCCTGCCTGCTCGTCGCCTGCGATCGCCTGGATGCGCTGCGCGATCTCTACGGCTACGAGGCGCGGGCCCACCTCCTGGACGAGGTGAAGAACCTGGTCCGGCGCACGACGCGCTCCTGCGACTACCTCGGGCAGATCGCGGACGACCGTTGGCTCGCGATCCTGCCGCACACCAGCGCGGAGGGCGCTCGGACCGCGGCGACGCGCATCCTCGCGGCGGCCCGCGAGCTCGACGTGCGGTTCGGCGGGAGCCCGAGGCGGATCACGCTCTCGGTCGGGATCGCCTGCTACGAACGCGAGAACACGCTCTTCTTCGACACCCTCGTGGAGGCGGCCGAGGAGGCCCTGACGGAAGCCCGGAACGCGGGCGGCGACCGGTTCGTCGTGCGCGAACCCGCGCGCGCGGCGCGCCAGGAGTGAAACGACCATGCGAGTCCTTCTGGCCGAGGACGAGCAGACCATCGCCGTCACGCTGAAGGACGCCCTGGAGGAGGCCGGTCACGTGGTCCTCCCGGCGGCCGACACGGACGAGGCGTTCGCCCACCTCGAGCGCGACGACCCCGACGTGGTCCTGACCGACATCCGCATGCCGGGCAAGGGAGGCATGGCCGTGCTCGAGCGCTCGGTGGCGCTCGATCCGCACCGGGCCGTGCTCCTGATGACCGGCTACGGGACCATCGAGCAGGCCGTCCTCGCCATGCAGGTCGGCGCCGCGCACTACATCCAGAAGCCATTCCGCAACGAGGCCGTCGTGGCCCTGGTCGAGCGCTTTGCGCGCGAGCGCGCGCTCGAGGCGGAGAACGAGCGCCTGCGCGAGGAGCTGCGCGCGCTCTCCAGCGACCGGATGGGGGAGATGGTGGGCCGCTCGAAGGGCATGCGCGCGGTCTTCGCGCGCATCTCGGTCGTGGCCCCGACGGAGGCGACGGTCCTGATCGAGGGCGAGAGCGGCACGGGCAAGGAGCGCGTGGCCCGGGCGCTCCACGAGCGATCGAACCGCGCGCAGGGGCCGTTCGTCGCCCTTTCCTGCGCGGCCCTGCCCGAGAGCCTGCTCGAGGCCGAGCTCTTCGGCCACGAGAAGGGGGCCTTCACCGATGCGCACCGCGAGCGCAAGGGCCGCTTCGAGCTCGCCCACGGCGGGACCCTGTTCCTGGACGACATCGACGACATGCCGCTCTCGGTCCAGGTGAAGCTCCTGCGCGTCCTCCAGGAACGGTCCTTCGAGCGCCTCGGCGGCGAGGAGACGCGCCGGGTGGACATCCGCGTGGTGGCGGCGACCAAGCGCCCGCTGCGCGAGCTCGTGCGCGAGAGCCGCTTCCGCGAGGACCTCTTCTACCGGGTCCAGGTGGTCCCGATCGCGCTGCCGCCGCTGCGCGAGCGTGCGGGCGACCTCCCATTCCTCTTGCAGCACATGATCGAGCGACACGGGGGCGGCGTCCTCTACACCGTTTCCGCGGCGACCGTCGCGGCGATCGAGCGCTACCCCTGGCCCGGGAACGTGCGTGAGCTCGAGAATGCGGTGCAACGCTCGATCGCGCTCGCGGGGGGATCGAAGGAGCTCAAGAAGGAGTTCCTCCTGCCCCTGGACGCGCGCTGGCGTGGGGCGACGGAGCCGCCCGAGCAGGTGCGCCCCTTGCGCGAGGTGCTGCGCGAGACGGAGATCGCCCACATCCGATTCGCGCTCGAACAGACCGGCGGCCATCGCACGCAGACCGCCGAGCTCCTGGGGATCTCGCGCAAGGTGCTGTGGGAGAAGCTGCGCGACTTCGGCATCGACTCGGGGCCCCTCGGCGAGGAAGCCTCGGCGGAGAAGTAGGCGTGGCCGGGCGGGAACGTGTTCGGCTCGGACCCGGGAGCGTGGTCGTCGCCGACCTGCACATCGACGTCGAGCGTGCGGGGGCCGAGCGTGCCTTCACGCGCTGGCTCGCTGGTCTCTCGGGCGCGCCGAGACTCGTGGTGCTCGGCGACCTGTTCGAGTTCTGGGTCGGGCGCTCGGAGCTCTCGTCCCCGGGGGCGCAGGCCGTGACCGCGGCCCTCTCGGCCTTGCGCGGGCGCGGAACGGAGATCGACGTCGTGCTCGGGAACCGCGACTTCCTGCTCGACTCGAGCTTCGAGCGCGCGAGCGGGGCGCGCGTGCACGCGCAGGGGCTCGTCGGCGCCGCGGGCAAGGAGGAGCGCGTGCTCCTGCTCCACGGGGACGAGCTCTCCACGCTCGATCGTCGCTACCAGCGCCTGCGCGCGTTGCTGCGCTCGCGGCCGGTGCGCTGGGCCGCGCCCCGGGTGCCGGTGTTCCTGGCGCGGCGCGTGGCGCGTTCCCTGCGCCGCGCCTCGCGGCGCGAGGTGGCCTCCAAGCCGAGCGCGGTCGTGGCGATGCAGGAGGGCGAGGCTGAACGGGAGGCGCTCGCGGAGGGGGCCGGGGTGCTGGTGTGCGGCCACGCCCACCGGGCTCAGGACTGCCGTCTCGCCTCGGGACTGCGCTGGATCGTCCTGGATGCTTTCGGGGGGGCTCTGGACGAGCTCAGGATCGGCCCGGACGGGGAGCTCTCCCTGGGGTCGACCGCCTCGCGAAGGGAAAAGGAGGGGGCCGCGGGTTGATCCCGCCCGCGATCCGCCTATCCTGTTCGGCCTCTTCGTCCTTCCGCGGCGATGCCGCGGGAGGCGAGGGGACCCCCACGCATGATCGTCGCCATGGACGGGCCGGCGGGGGCCGGTAAGAGCACGGTCGCGAGAAAGGTCGCCCGGGCCCTCGGGCTCACCTTCCTCGATACCGGCGCGATGTACCGGGCCATCACGCTCGTCGTCCTGGAACGCGGGATCCATCCGGCGGACGGGGAGGCCTGTGCGACCGTGGCCCGGTCGCTCGGGCTCTCCTTCGACTCCGGGGGTCGGATCTGGATCGAGGATAGGTGTGGGGAGCCCGACATCCGGAGCCAAACCGTCACCCTGAACGTGTCGGCGGTCTCCGCGCACCCCGGGGTGCGCCAGGCCGTCGTCGCGGAGCAGCGCGCGATCGCCGCACGTCTGGGGGGCGTGGTGGCCGAGGGCCGGGACACGACCACCGTCGTGTTCCCCGAGGCCGATCACAAGTTCTTTCTCAACGCGAGCCAAGAGGAACGGGCACGCCGCCGTGCCCGCCAGGAAGGCACTCCCGAACGCTACGAGGAGATCCTGGCCGACATCGCGCGCCGGGATCGCCTCGACACGACCCGCGCCCATTCGCCGCTCACCCAGGCGCAGGACGCGCTCGAGATCGACGCGGATCGCCTGAGCGTCGAGGAGGTCGTGGGGCGCATCCTCGCCCACGTGCGCGCGGGGCCGAGCTCCGCGCGACGCTCCGACACGGGAGGTGTGCGGTGACCGGCAGCGCCGAGGCCGAGCGCGCGCCCGGCGACCTGATCACCTGGTCGACCCCCGTGTACCGTCTCGGGCGCGCCCTGTGCCGGCTGGAGCTCGCGCTCCTGCATCGTCTCGTGGTGCGCGGGCGGGAGAACCTGCCCGCGAGCGGGGGATGCCTGATCGTCGCGAACCACCAGTCCTTCCTGGACATCCCGATCGTGGCCGCCGCCTGCGCGAGGCACGTCGCCTTCGTGGCGCGCGACTCGCTCGCGCGCTCGAGCTTCCTCGCCTTCCTCCTGCGGCACAGCGGATCCGTCCTGGTGAAGCGCGGGAGCGCCGATCGCGCCGCCCTGGAGAGCATCATCGAGCACTTGCGCGCGGGCGATTGCGTGTCCGTGTTCCCCGAGGGGACGCGCACGCGCGACGGGTCGCTCGGCGAGTTCCGCGCCGGGGCCCTGTTCGCCGCCCGCCGGGCGGGGGTGCCCATGATCCCGGCCGGGATCCTGGGTGCGCTCGACGCGCTGCCGCGCGACGCCCTCGTCCCGCGACCGCGCCGGATCGAGATCCGCTTCGCTCCGGCCGTGGAGCCGACCGCGGAGGACGCGCTCGAACGCGTGCGCGCCGCCATCGTCGAACGCGTCGGCGACGGGCACGTTCACCGTTGACTCCTCGCCCTCCGAGAACACTCGCGCGGCCGCTGCGCCGCGCGAGCCGTCCTGACCTAGTTCCCTTGAAATCCTGTTCCTTCCAAGTTCCCAAAGTCAACCCATGTCCCAAGCATCCCAACGCGTCAAGAAATACGAGCTCGACGCACAGGAGCTCGATCGCCGCCTCGAAGCGGCGATGACGGGCTTCGATCCCGCGCGACTCTCCGAGCATCTCTCCATCGCCTTCGCTCCCGTGTTGCCCGGCACCGTCGTGCGTGCCCGGGTCGACTCGGTCGACCAGCGCACGGGCCTCGTCATGCTCGACATCGGCGGCAAGTCCGAGGGGGCCATCCCGCTCTCGGAGTTCGGCGACACCCTGCCGGAAGCCGGCCAGACCTTCGAGGTCTACTACGACGGTCTCGGCGACGACGACACGGCGCAGCTCTCCAAGCGCCGGGCCGATCGGCTGCGCGCCTGGGAGCGGCTGGCACTGAAGTACAAGGAAGGCGACGACATCCACGGCGTGGTGCAGCGCAAGATCAAGGGCGGGCTCCTGGTGGACGTGGAGGGCGTGAACGTGTTCCTGCCCGCGTCCCAGGTCAACCTGCGGCGCACGCACGACATCTCGGACTTCCTCGGCGAACCCATCCGCGCGCGGATCATCAAGATCGATCCGGAGCGCATGAACGTGGTCGTCTCGCGGCGCAAGGTGCTCGAGGAGGAGCGTCAGCGCCAGAAGGAGAAGCTGCTCGAGGACATCCAGGAGGGGCAGATCCGCAAGGGGGTCGTCAAGAACATCGCCGACTTCGGGGTGTTCGTCGACCTGGGCGGCATCGATGGTCTCCTGCACATCACCGACATGTCCTGGGGCCGCGTGCGTCACCCGAGCGAGATGGTCAAGATCGGGGACGAGATCGAGGTCAAGGTCCTGCGCGTGGACTTCGAGCGCGAGCGCATCGCGCTCGGCCTGAAGCAGAAGCAGGCCTCGCCCTGGGAGGGCATCGATGCGCGCTACCCGCCGGCTTCGCGGCACATCGGCGAGGTGGTGAACATCATGTCCTACGGGGCCTTCGTGAAGCTCGAGGACGGCGTCGAGGGTCTGGTGCACATCTCGGAGATGTCCTGGACCAAGCGCATCAACCACCCGAGCGAGCTCGTCAAGCCGGGGGACAAGGTCGAGGTCATCGTGCTCGAGATCGACCTCGAGAAGCAGGAGATCTCGCTCGGCATGAAGCAGGCCGAGACGAACCCCTGGGACGTGGTCGAGAGTCACTACCCGCCGGGAACGATCATCGAGGGCACCGTGCGCAACCTGACGACCTACGGCGCCTTCGTCGAGATCGAGGAGGGCATCGACGGCCTCCTGCACGTGTCCGACATGAGCTGGACCAAGAAGGTCGCCCATCCGTCGGAGATCGTGCGCAAGGGCGACAAGGTGCGTTGCGTGGTGCTCTCGGTCGACACCGGGAAGAAGCGCATCGCGCTCGGCATGAAACAGCTCACGCCCGACCCCTGGGTGGAGGGCATCCCGAGCAACTACCACGTCGGCGACCTGCTCTCGGGCTACGTGACGAAGATCACGAACTTCGGGGTCTTCGTGAAGCTCGAGGACGATCTGGAGGGCCTGCTGCACATCTCCGAGCTCTCCGACCACAAGATCAGTTCGCCCGAAGAGATCGTGAAGCCGGGCATGAAGATCGAGGTGCGGGTCATCCGCGTCGACATCGACGAACGCAAGATCGGCCTCTCCTTCGTGCACGCGGACTTCGAGGAGAACGACAAGATCCTCGCCAAGGCCAAGGCCGCGGAGTCGAAGAGCGAGACGCCCGCGGAGGACGCCGGTGGAGGAGGCGAAGCCGAGCCGGCGTGAGCGGACCGGGATGCGGGGGGCCCGGTGCGCGGGCCTCCCGCTCCTGGGGCTCCTCGGCGCCTGTCGCGCGACGGGGACGGAGCCGGAGCACGCGTTCTCCGCGCCGCCCGGAGTGCCCCGCGTGGGCGAGCTTCCCGTGGCAGAGGCGATCTCGCCGCCGTTCCAGGGCCTGGGCGCCGCGCTCGAGGACGGGGACGACGCCCTCGCGCGGGTCATGCTGGCGCGCCTCGAACCGCTCGCCTCCACGGAGGGCGAGCGCGCCTTCCTGGCGTCCTGCGGGCGCATCCTCGCGGGGCGCGAGCTCCTCGGCTCGATCCGGATCGAACTCGTCCTGGAAGCGCCGGACGGGGGCGAACGGCACGAGGGGCGGCTCTTCCTCGCCTTCCTCCAGACCACGGAGGCTCCCCTGACCCTGCACCTCCCGCCGGCGGATCTCGGGCACGTGCGCACATGGATCGAGGAACGCGGGATCGAGAGCCGCGTGCTCTCGATCGCGACGATCGCCGGGCTCGAACGCCTGCTCCTGCCGCCCGGTGTCGCGCGTCGGATCGAGATCGGCACGGTCCGCACGGAGGTCCCGCGCGCCCTCGCGGTGCGCGACGGCTGGGAGGTCATCTTCCGCTCGGGGGAGATCGAGCGCCAAGGAGAGAGGTTGCCCGTGCGCTCGCCCCCCTCGCCGCGCCTGGAGCACACGACGCTCGGGGCGGGGATCGAGGCGACTCCCGCCGAACCCGGGGAGCTCGCGCGCGCCTTCGCGGACCCCGCGAGCGAACTCGTCCAGGTGCTCGTGCTCGCGGTGCGGATCCCCGCGGAGGAGCGGAACGCCGCGCTCGCGGCCCTCGCCCCCGAGGTGGAGCGCCTGGTCCGCGAAGATCCCGAGCGCCTGCGGACCCTCGCTCCGGCCCTGCGCTGGATCGCGCGCAGCCCCGATCCCGGCGCGGACCCCACGCGCTGGGCGGCCTGGTTCCGAGCCTTCGCTGCGCGCGAGGAGCGCGCGCGTGCCGAGGCGGAGCGGGACGAACGCCTCGATCTGCCCCGCGTGCCCCGGCGTTGAGCGGGCGTCAGCGCGCGCCTTCTCCCGCGCTCGCGGCGAGATGGGTCGCGAGGTTGCGCGGCAGCGTCGCGCCGGCCGAGATCACGCACTGGATGCCCTGCTGCACCGTCAGGGAGGTGTGCTGGACCCGATCGGCCGCCACCAGGAACGTGTCGCCGAGGTAGAGGTGGTTCGTGGGCATGTACACGGCGAGGTGGGCGCGCGGCCTCCCGTCCGTCTCGATCGTCATCTCCTGGGTGACGAAGCCCAGCCCGGAGACCCCCGTGCGCGGGTGATCCACCAGGACCACGCTCTGGAAGGTGTTCTCTGCGCCGGGCGAGAAGGCCTGCACCACCTGGCTGATCGTGTTGTAGATCGGCTTGACCACGGGCAGGCTCGAGAGCAGGTGCTCGAGCCCGTCGACCATCCAGCGTCCGAGCACGTTCGAGCTCAGGGCCCCCGTGGCGAAGATCACGACGACCAGGGCCGCGATCCCGAGTCCGGGGACGTGGAAGCCGAACAGGCGTTCCGTGATCGGCGTGGCCCAGCCGTCGAGCAGCCGGAAGATCCCGGTGAGGATCAGCGCGGAAGCGCCGATCGGCACGAGGACGAGGAGACCGGTCAGGAAGTAGCGCTTGAGGAGACCGCTTCGCATGGGAGTCTTGCCTGGCGTCGGGCGTCGCAGTGCGGACCGGGCCGGCCCGCATCCGCTCCGGGGCTCTGGATTAGACGCTTCCCCGCTTCCCGGGGCGAGCGCTAGAGCGGGCTGGAACCGGGGTCGAGAGGCGCTACCCTCGGCGCACCGTGACGCCTTCCCCCGAGCGCGCGGGCCTCGAGGCCCATCTTGTCGCCTTCCGGCGCGGCGCGATTTGGACGGACCAGCCGATGGAAATGGAACTGGTTCACAAGCTTGAACGGGCATGGAACGAAGGGCGAGGGCTGCGTCTCAAGTTCGGCATGGATCCCTCTTCCCCGGACCTGCACGTCGGGCACGCAGTCATCCTGCTCAAGCTGCGCGACCTACAGAGGCTCGGTCACACGATCGTTCTCATCGTCGGAGACTCCACGGCCATGGTGGGGGATCCCTCGGGACGGAACAAACTGCGCCCGCAGCTCAGCCGCGAAGAGGTGAACCGGAACCTCGTCACGTACACCGAGCAGGCCGGGATCCTGCTGGACATGTCCAGGACGGAGGTCCGGCGCAACTCGGAGTGGTTCGACGCCATGCGCTTCGAGGAGCTGCTGAGGCTCCTCGGTCGGCGTACGGTCGCGCAGACGCTCGCCCGCGAGGACTTCCAGAAGCGCATCGCCGAGGACGCACCGATCGGGCTTCACGAGTTCGTCTATCCGGTGATGCAGGGCTGGGACTCGGTCCAGGTGAAGGCCGACGTGGAGTTCGGCGGCACGGACCAGCTCTTCAACCTGCTCGTCGGGCGCGATCTCCAGGGACAATGTGGGCAGGAACCCCAGGTCGTGCTGATGTCGCCCCTGATCCTGGGGACCGACGGTCGCAAGATGTCGAAGTCCTACGGCAATACGATCGGGCTGACCGACCCGCCCGACGAGGTCTTCGGCAAGACGATGAGTATCGACGACTCTGTCATGGCGACCTGGTTCGAGCACCTGACACGGATGCCCACAGAGGAGAGCCTAGACCTGATTGCCCGGAATCCTCGCCAGGCAAAGGCTCGACTCGCCTGGGAACTGGTCAGCTTGCTGCATGGGCGCGAAGCCGCCGACCGCTCACGAACCGAGTTTGACAGGCGCTTCGTCAACAAGGAGCTTCCGGCGGAGATCCCGGAGGTCGCCTATCCCAAGCCCTGGCCAGCCGAAGGCGTACCGATCTCGGTGCTCCTGCGCGAGGTCGGGCTCGCGCCCTCGAGCACCGAGGCGCGGCGCCTGATCGAGCAGGGCGGCGTCAAGCTCGAGAACGAGGTCGTGCGCGATCCCAAGCAGCTCGTGCGGGCCCCGCGGGCCCCGATCCTGCTCCAGGTCGGCAAGCGCCGCTTCGCGCGCGTGCGGGGGAGCTAGAACTCTAGGTCGTCGTGAACGACATGGGCTCGGGGTCGGTCACCTCGAGCACGATGCGCCGGAGGTCATCGATTTCCTCGAGTTCCTCCCGGCTCATCTCGAGAGGCGGCTTGATCTCGATTGGCGCTTTCGAGAGCTCAGCGTGGGGGCCCGGCTCCAACGACTCGCGAAGCTTGGTGAAGACAAGCTTGAATCGGGGGCTCTTGTTCACTGGGGTCCTCACGCGTACTCGTTGATCACCCGCTTCTTGGATTGTACCTCGATCTGACGTCGCGCGCCTGTGAGATCTATCTCGGCGGTGCAGGCGGGGCACTTGAACCTGTTGTCCGCGGGAAAACGATGGTGGCCAGACTGGAGTGGATGCTTTCTCAGGTTCCCCTGGACCTTAGACGAGGTCCCACACTTCGGGCATGGAACTTCGATCACCACAACGTCCACCTCCTGTGGAGGAGGCACCGCTGGAGTCACGAACTTCACGATCTGTGACTCCGGAGTCTCGAATACCTTGTAGATGTTCGTCGAGTCGAACGTCATCTGCAGGAGCGTGTTGTAGCGGCGGATCGCTTCAGCGAGCTCGAGTTGCTTCGAATAGTCGGTGATCCTGAGGCGCATTGCCTCCAAGTCGGAGATCTTGATCGACCGGCCGTGGGTGAGCCACTTCCTATGGTCACAGAGCTTCCTTGCTACGTCCCTTGCTCTCGTCGCCTTCTCGACGGCCGTCACCCTCTTTCCGGTCTTCGAGTGGGTGTTCCAAATTCTTGAACTTGTATTGGACGAGCCAGTTTGCCACGAGCTTCTTCGCGAAGTTGAGTGCGTTCTGGGCGCTCTGTAGTTCCCCCGGCGATAGGGCTTGCAGCATCGGGATGTAGGCGCGGTTCAGCGTCCCGCTCTTGTCGACCTCGCGCTTGATCTTCTCCATTCCCTCGATCAATGCATCGGCAGAGAAGACCTTGCCTTGCCAGGACATCTGAGCGTCGATAGGTCCCAGTGCCGACGCAGGCTCCATGAGGATCTCGTCTCCCGCCATGGCGATGATTGTGCCCGCGCTCTTTGCCCAACCGGGGACGATCACCCCGACCTCCTCGTACTTGTCGTGAAGACCGCGCACGATGTCCTCTGCGGCTTCACAGGATCCGCCGCCCGTTTCGAGGAGCAGGTCCAGCTTCGATCCCCTGAGGTTCGAGAGCTGGTCATGGAGCGGAACCAAGTCGCTGTAGGCGATGGCGAGCCAGGCAGGGGGCGTATTGGACTTGTCCATGTCGGCTGCGTAGACGAGCACATCCCGGCCCCCCCGGAGCTCCGAGATCCGCCGTAGCTGCCGCTTTCGCTCGTCTGCCAACTGCTGGGCGTCGAGCCCGCGGTCGAGGTATTCCGTGTAGTAACCCATTTCTGCCAATCCCATTTCCCCAGTTCTGTCCGTTGGACAGTGGGCGAGAGAGTGTATGCGTTCGGGAATCCCGAACGAAGGGCGCATAGCTCATGGGGGACACTGGGGAAACGCAGATGGTTTCTCAGTGTCGCAGCAATCCCTGGGAGTTTGGGTGGAACACCTCGGGCGTCAGCCAAGTCGGGGTTGGGCGCTCATTGGCTCTGCGTTCGAGCTCTACCGCAGGTGCACCACGTACGGCACCGCGACCTCCGGGTACGCCGGGTCGTCGGTCGCGAGCACGAGATTGCCGCGCAGGATCTCGCCCGCGGGCAGCGGAGGCTTCGTCGCGAGCGCGACCTCCCACTCTCCGCTCTTGCCCTCGCCGTCGGGCTCGACGGGCTCGAAGGAGGCCTCGAGCAGCGCGGCGTGGGCTTCCTCGACGCGTGACCCCGTCAGGCGGAAGCGCTGTCCGGGGACGAGGCTCCTCACGATCCCGCGCACTTCCTTCCGCTCGGAGCGCGGCGCGGCGAAGACGAGCCGCGCGGGCACGCTCTCGATGTCGCCCACGATCTCGCCCTGCACGGGGATCGAGAGCTCGGGGCCCGCCTGGCCGGAGGGATCCTCGGTCGCGAGGCGCAGGCTCCCGCGGTAGGTTCCGCGCGCGAGGGGCGGATCGAGACGCGCCGTGACCTCCCACACGTTCCGCTGCATGACCTGCTCGAAGCGGATCGAGGTCACGAGCCCGCTCGAGGCCTCGACGACCTCCTTCACGCCGAAGTCGAAGTCGGGACCCTGCACGACGGACACGGAGCCCTGGCCGCCGACGCTCTCGGCCACCCGGCCCAGGTTCAGGAACGCGGGGGCGATCTCGAAGGCGCGCTCGACGAAGAGGTGCGCCTCGAAGCTCACGTAGAAGCTCCCCTGCGCGTCGCTCTCGATGCGGGTCGTGTACAGGCGGTCGACGTTCTTCTGGTTGACCTCGCGCGTGTCGATCCGGAGCTCGAGCTCGAGCGTTCCTTCCGGCGGAACCGTGACGAGCGGCGGATCGGCCGTGATCGGCAGGCCCAGGACGATCGTTCCGTCGCTCGCGACCGAGCGCAGGGACGGCACGGCGCAGCCGCAGCTCGGCACCACGCGCAGGATCGCGATCGGGCGCCGGCTCGCGTTCCGGTAGCGGAAGACGTGCTCCACGGTCTCTCCGTCGGGGACGTGGCCGAAGTCGTGGAAGTTCGGCCGCTGCGGAGCTTCCGTGTCGTGCGCCGCGGCCGTCTCGACGATCGGGACGAGCGTCGGCGCGGGCTCGTCCTGCGCCGGCCGGCAGGCGGCGAGGGCCAGCAGGCCGAGGGTCGGGAGGACCCCGGAGGCGGGGGGGAGGAGTCGTTCCGGGCGCATGGGTTCGAGGGCGTTGGATCTCGGCACCGTGGCGGACAGAATGTCTCTAGTCCGTTCGGAGTCCAGCAGGAACATCCCGGATCCCCGCGCGGGGTCCAAAGTGAGCGCGAGACGAACATGTCCCGATTCCCGAGCAACGACCCGGTCTGGGAGGCGATCGCCGCCGAGGAGCGGCGCCAGGAGACGCACCTCGAGCTGATCGCTTCCGAGAACCACACCTCGGCCGAGGTCATGGCCGCGGCGGGCACCTGCCTCACCGACAAGTACGCCGAGGGCTATCCCGGGAAGCGCTACTACGGCGGCTGCGAGCACGTCGACGCGGTCGAGGACCTGTGCCGCGGGCGCGCGAAGTCGCTCTTCGGTGCCGCGCAGGCGAACGTCCAGCCCCACAGCGGGACCCAGGCCAACATCGCGGCGCTGATGGCGATCCTCGGCCCGGGCGACAAGGTCCTCGCCATGTCGCTCGACCACGGCGGGCACCTCTCCCACGGACACCCCAAGAACTTCTCCGGGCTGTTCTACCAGTTCCAGTCCTACGGGGTGGAGAAGGGGAGCGAGCGGCTCGATCTCGATCGGGTGCGCGAGAAGGCGCTCGCCTTCCGGCCCAAGCTCCTGATGGCCGGCGCCTCGGCCTACCCGCGGCGGCTCGACTTCGCGGGGCTCGCCTCGATCGCGCGCGAGTGCGGCGCGCTCTTCCTGGTGGACATGGCGCACATCGCCGGGCTCGTTGCCGGCGGGGCGCACGAGAGCCCCGTGGCGCACGCCGACGTCGTGACCTTCACGACCCACAAGACCCTGCGCGGGCCGCGCGGCGGGATGATCCTGTGCAAGGACGACTGGATCAAGCCGATCAACAGCGCGGTCTTTCCCGGCGGCCAAGGAGGCCCCTTCATGCACCTGATCGCGGCCAAGGCGATCGCGCTGCGCGAGGCCGCCGAGCCGGCGTTCCGGACCTACGCCGCGAACGTGGTGAAGAACGCCGCGACGCTCGCGGGCGTGCTCGCCGAGCGCGGGCTGCGCATCGTCTCCGGCGGCACGGACAACCACCTGATGCTGGTCGACGTCTCCGCCGTGGGACTGACCGGGGCCGAAGCCGAGTCCCTGCTCGGCGCCGTGGGCGTGACCTGTAACAAGAACCTGATCCCCTACGACGTGCAGCCGCCGATGAAGGCCTCCGGGGTGCGCATCGGCACGGCCGCCGTGACGACGCGCGGCCTCGGGCTGGCCGAGATGGCGAAGCTCGGAGAGCTGATCGCCGACGTCCTCAGCGCGCGGGGCGACGAGGCCGCGTCGCGTCGCGCGCGGAACGAGGTGGCCGAGCTCACGCGCGCCTTCCCGATCCGTCCCGCGGCGAAGGGCGCGAGCCCGGCGGCCGCGCGGGCTCGATGAAGGACGCCCGCGGCCGCACGCCGACCACGATCCTCACGGGCTTCCTCGGGGCGGGGAAGACGACCCTCGTCAATCGCATCCTCTCCGCGCGGCGCTCGGAGCGCATCGCGGTCGTGGTGAACGAATTCGGCGACGTTCCGATCGACGGCAAGCTCGTCGTCGGCGCCGACGAGGAGCTGATCGAGCTCGCCAACGGGTGCCTGTGCTGCACGCTGCGCGGGGACCTCGTGGAAGCGCTCGCGGGGCTCCTCGAGCGCCGCGCTCGCCGCCTCTTCGCCCGTCCCTTCGAGCGCGTGCTGATCGAGACCTCGGGGCTCGCCTCGCCGGGACCCGTGCTGCAAACGCTCCTGGTCGAGGAGCGGCTCGCGGGCGAGCTCGAGCCGGCGGGCGTCGTCACGCTGGCTCACGCCGGGCTCTTGCGTGAACAGCTCGCCCTGCATGCCGAGGCGAGGGAGCAACTCGGCCTGGCCGACGTCGTGCTCCTGAACCACGCCGACTGCGTCGCACAGGCCGAGCTCGAGGGCCTGGAGGAGCTCGTGCGCGGGGAGAATCCCCTGGCGCGCATCGAGCGCAGCGTGCGGGCCGAACTCGACGTCGGGGAGCTCCTCGCCGGAATCACGCGCGAGCATCGCGAGCATCCGGAGCGCGCGCTCGCTCGCGCGCTCGAGGCGCAAACGAGCCATGCGAACCACGACGCATGCGCGGTCGTGCTGCGCTCCGAGCACGCGCTCGACCTGGACCGCTTCAAGCTCTGGCTGCAGTTCCTGGCGCAGCGTCGCGGGCAGGAGATCTGGCGCACGAAGGGGATCGTCGCCTGCGCCGGGCTCGCCCAGGGCGTGCTCGTGCAGTCCGTGGCGCAGTGGCTCGAGATCGGACCCCACCCGGAACCCGCCCCGGCGGAGTCCGTCATGGTCGTGATCGGGCGCGCCCTCGATCGCGGCGAGCTCGAGCGCGGATTCGCCGCCTGCCGCGCGCGGGAAGGCTAGGCCGCCGACTCGCCTTCCTTGCGCTCGTAGCCGAGCTCCAGCAACAGCTGGAACACCTCGCTCCAGGCCGGGAAGAGGCGCCCCTTCTCGCGGCGGTAGCGCGCGCGCTCGGCGGCGAAGTCGGCCAGCTCGCGCTCGAAGGCGCCTCCGACCTCGGCGAGCGCGCGGGCGTAGCCGAGCTCGTGCAGGATGGCGAGGATCTCCTGGTCCTCCAGGAACGACCGCATCCGGCGGCGCTTGTACTCGTCGACCGCGGCGATGAACTCGAAGGTCTCGCGCGAGAGCTCGTCGGGGCGCGGCGTGTGCGTGTGGACCTGGAGCTTCTTCGTCTCGGGGTCGCGCGACGGCGGGTGGGCGTGGGACGAGGACATGCGGCGCGGGAAAACCTTCCCGTGGGGACGGGAGGGGCAGGGGTCGAGGACCGATCGACTGCCCGTCCCGCCCAACTGAAACCCTGCGCGCGGATTCCGCCTCGAGCCCGGCTACGGTCGCTGGGCCAGCAGGGGCTTGAGCGCCTGCAGGATCTCCGCCGCGATGCGCCCGTGCGCGGGACTCGCCGGATGCTGGTCCGTGGGGTGCACCCAGAAGTCGGCATCCTCGACCCCGCGCTCGGCGAGCGCGACGAACGTCGGCCCGAGGTCGAGGCAGGGGATCTGCTCCTGCGCGCAATAGCTCGTCACCGCCTCGTGCAGCGTCGCGTAGGGATAGTCCCGCGCGAGACGCGAGAACATCGGGAACACGGCCACGAGGAAGGGGATCCCGCGCTCGCCGAGGAGGCGCTCCATCTCCGAGAGCGCGGCCTGGGTCTTCGCCCATTCGCCGTCTTCGACGAGGAAGCGCTGCATCGCGCGCCGTGCGACCTCGGGGCCCAGGCGCGCGAGCTCCCGTTCGTGGGTGCGCACGTGGAGCGCGCGCTGGACGCGATTCAGGAGCGTCGAGACGCCTCCGAGCCAGGGGCGAACCACCGGCGGAGAGAGGATCGCCATCGGCACCCTGGGGTGGATGTCGTTCAGGCAGAACCCGAGCACGATCGCATCGGGCTCGAGTGTGAGCCCGGTCGACTCGAGCCAGGGGAGGTAACCGCTCGGACGGAAGCCGCCGCCGGCGAAGCCTCCGTTCACGACGCGCGGCGTGCCGCCGCGCTCCCCCGCGAGCAGCCGTTCGAGGACCTCCGGCCAGGCCGCGTCGCCGGGAACGCCGAGGCCGAAGGTGAAGGAGTCTCCGAGCGCGAGGACGCGCAGCTCGCCGGCGGGTTTCTCGGGGAGGATCTCCGCGTCGCGCAGGCCGAGCGAGTTCGTGCGCACGGGGACGCAGCCCTGCGCGTCGAAGTCGTCCCGGCGCGGGCGGTCGTAGCACACCCTGCACTCGAGGTTCGCGCCGCGCGGTCCCAGAGCCCCCTGCGCTTCGGTCAGCACCTGGACGATGTCGCCCAGCGGCCGCACCTCGCTCCCGATGCGGATCGTCGGCGGGGAGTAGGAGGTCTCCGGATCGAAGACGCGGAGCGCGCTCTCTCCGACGATCAGCGCGGCGATCAAGGCGGCGAGCGCGATCCCGAGCGCGCGCGCGAGTCGTCGGACCGCGGTGCCCAAGGTCCGGGCCGGCCTAGAGCCGCTGCTGCAGCGACTCGTCCTTGCGCGTCACGGAGGCCGTCTGCTCCTCGCGGAAGGCCGCCAGGCGCTGGGCGAGCTTCTCGTCCGACAGCGCGAGGACGCGCGCGGCGAAGAGCGCGGCGTTCATGGGGCCGCCCCCGCCGACGGCGACCGAGACGACCGGGACGCCGCCCGGCATCTGCACGGTCGAGAGCAGCGCGTCGAGCCCCCCGAGCGGCGGGTTGTCCATCGGGATCCCGATCACGGGGAGATCGGTGTGCGCGGCGACCACGCCCGCGAGGTGCGCGGCGCCGCCCGCGGCGCACAGGAAGGCCCCGATCCCGCGCTCGGGCGCCGCCTCGACGTAGTCGACGAGCTTCTTCGGAGTCCTGTGGGCGGAGAGAACGCGCGCTTCATAAGGAATGCCGAGCTTCTTCAGGGTCGAGACGCAGGCCTCCAGGCGCGCGAAGTCGGAGTCGGAGCCCATCAGGATGGCGACCTTCACGCGAGCACCTCGCTCTCGGACCGCGAGAGGGGTCGGCCGGTGATCTTCGCCTGGATCTCGAGGTAGCGCTTGGCCACCTTCTCGACGATCTCGCGCGGCAGGTCGGGCCCGGGGGGCTCCTTCTTCCAGTCGAGCGTCTCCAGCCAGTCGCGCAGGATCTGCTTGTCGTAGCTGGGCGGGTTCTCGCCCACGCGGTAGCCGTCCTTGGGCCAGAAGCGCGAGCTGTCGGGCGTCAGCGCCTCGTCGATCAGCAGCAGCTCGCCGCCGACGAGCCCGAACTCGAACTTCGTGTCCGCCAGGAGGACCCCGATCTTCTCGAGGTCGCGCGTGCCGCGCTCGAAGAGCGCGATGGCGGCCTTCCGCGCGCGCTTGAAGACCGGCGAGCCGACGCGCGCCTCCGCCTCGACGGGCGAGAGCGGCAGGTCGTGGTGCGCGTCCTTCGTCGTCGGCGTCAGGATCGGCGCGGGCAGCTTCTCGCAGAAGCGCAGGCCTCTTGGAAGCGGGATACCGCACACGCTCTGGCTCTTCTGGTACTCCTTCCAGCCCGAGCCCGCGAGGTAGCCGCGCACGACCCACTCGACGGTCGTCGGCTGGGCGCGCTTCACGAGCATGATCCGCCCGCGCAGGCGCTCCTTCTCGTCGCCCGAGAGCCCGGGGACACGCTCGACGTCCGTCGAGACCAGGTGGTTCGCGATGACGTCCTTCGTCGTCGCGAACCAGTGGGCCGCGATCGACGTCAGGACGCGCCCCTTGCCCGGGATCCCCTGCGGCATGATCACGTCGAAGGCCGACACGCGGTCGGAGGTGACGAAGAGCAGGTGCTCGCCGTCGAAGCCGTAGATGTCGCGCACCTTGCCGCTCGAGAGGAGCTCGAGCTTGCCGATCTTCTTGGCGCGGCCGAGGTAGACGTCCTGGTCCATGGTGAGTCCCCGTCGTCGAGGTGGAGGGCGGGGAGTATGGCAACCGGGCGCGGGGCCGACAATGCACCGGCGGTGCCCCAGGAGCGTGCGGACCGCCGGTGTCGGCTACGGGCTCTCCCCGGAGCGCGCCCGCGCCGGCTCGGCCGGCCGCGGGGATGCGACCGCGGCCTCCGGGCGCACGAGCTCGAAGAGCTCGGCGACCTCTCCGCGGAGCTCGGCCAGCTCGGTCGCGTGCTCCTCGAGCTCGCGGTCGTGGCGGTCGCGCAGTTTCTCGAGCTCGTTCAGGAGCATGGCCGAGAGCAGGTGGTACTTGACCGTGAAGGGCTTGCCTTCGTCGTCGTAGACGACGAGCTCGGGGAAGACCTCCGCGACCTCTTCGGCGATCAGGCCGTACTCGAGCGGCCGCTCGCCCGCCTGCACCTCGGGCTTGTACCTGAAGACCACCGGCCGGAGCTCGAGCAGACGATCCGTGAGCTCGCCCATGTCGCGGATCTCCTCCTTGAAGCGCGCCGAGGACGAGACGGTGCCGAGCTGGCCGTTCCCGTCGATCAGCACCGGGATCGCGTTGGCGACGCCCGTCGTCACACCGCGGATGCCGGCGACGAACGCGCGCGTCTGCGTACCCGCGGTGCCGATGCGGATCGTGCCGCTCTCCCCGGCGGTCCCCCCGTTGGCGATCGCGACGTTGTCGTTGCCTGTGGTCAGATTGACGCCCGCGTCGACGCCCAGGGCGACGTTGCGGGAACCCGTCGTGTTGGAGAAGAGCGCCGAGTCTCCGCTGGCCGTGTTGTAACGGCCGGTCGTGTTGGAGAAGAGCGCCAGGTACCCGCTGGCCGTGTTGCGAGAGCCGGTCGTGTTGGAGACGAGCACCGAGTCTCCGCTGGCCGTGTTGAGATAGCCGGTCGTGTTGGAGGAGAGCGTTCGGTACCCGCTGGCCGTGTTGCGAAAGCCGGTCGTGTTGGAGAAGAGCGTTCGGTACCCGCTGGCCGTGTTGGCATAACCGGTCGTGTTGGAGTAGAGCGCCTGGAACCCGCTGGCAGTGTTGTCGAAGCCGGTCGTGTTGGAGGAGAGCGCACTGACTCCGCTGGCAGTGTTGTTACGGCCGGTCGTGTTGAAGAGGAGCGCATTGACCCCGCTGGCAGTGTTGCTGAAACCGGTCGTGTTGAAGTAGAGCGCCTGGAACCCGCTGGCAGTGTTGTCGAAACCGGTCGTGTTGGAGAAGAGCGCCCGGGACCCGCTGGCCGTGTTGCGACTGCCGTTGTTCGATGAGAGCGCCTGATACCCGCTGGCAGTGTTGTCGAAACCGGTATAGTTGTTGGCGAGCGCTCTGGACCCGCTGGCCGTGTTGCGATCGCCGATCGTGTTGAAGGAGAGCGCTCTGTACCCGCTGGCAGTGTTGTGGTCGCCGGTCCTGTTGTAGAAGAGCGCACCGGACCCGCTGGCAGTGTTGCCAAAGCCGGTCGTGTTGTAGAAGAGCGCACTGGCCCCGCTGGCAGTGTTGCCAAGGCCGGTCGTGTTGTAGTAGAGCGCCCGATGCCCGCTGGCAGTGTTGTCAATGCCGGTCGTATTGGAGGTGAGCGCTCCGTACCCGTTGGCAGTGTTGAAGGAGCCGGCCGTGTTGGAGAAGAGCGCCCGATACCCGCTGGCCGTGTTGTTGTAGCCGGTCGTCACGCTCGACAGGGCCTGGCGCCCCAGAGCCGTGTTGTTGGACCCGCCCTTGGTGTGGATGAACAGCGCGCCGCCCTTGTAGATGCTCCCCGTGCTGACGTCGAGGGCCACGTCGCCGGCCGGAGCCAGGGTCAGCGTGTCCGTGATCCGCGCCGTGCCCGCCACCTCGAGCCTGGATCCCGGGCTCGTCGTGCCGATCCCCACGTTGCCGCCGACCGCGACGAAGAGGTTCGTCGAGAGCGGGTAGAGACGGCCCAGGGTCGGCGTCGACGATGCCGCGAGGCAACCGCTCCCGGCCTTGTCGTCGATCGAGTCGATGCAGCTCAGCGTGAAGGGCAGCGGGGTCGCCGGGCCGATGGACGGCAAGAGCGCACGCCGACCGGCCGTGCCGGGAGCGCCGACGGCGGCGCCCGCGAGCGACGCTCGATCCCCCTCGCCGCCGGTTGCGGACGTGCCAAGGCTCGAGCCCTCTGCCGGCACGGGCGCGCGGGGAGCGGCCGTCCCGCTCGAGAGCGAGCCCGCCGCGAGCACGAGGCGCGGGAGCTCGGTCCGCTCGAAGAACCCGCCCTCGAGCCCGCGGAAGAGCTCGTTCGCCTCCGCGGTGATCGCGTGGAGGTCGGGCCGCCCGTCCTCGTCGCGGTCGATCCAGGCCGCGTGCTGGATCGGCCCCTCGACGAGGAGGCCGCTCCCCTGGGTCATGTCGACGAAGGAGCCGCCCTCGTTGTGGAAGAGGTGGCTCGCGCCCTCGCTCGAGCCGACGAAGAGATCGAGCCTGCCGTCGACGTCGTAGTCGGCCCACAGGGCGAGCGCGGCGTGGGCGACGCCGGCGAGACCGGCGCGCTCGGTGACGTCCTCGAAGCGCCCCTGGCCGTCGTCGACGAGGAGCTGGAGCCGCCCGTCCGCGGTGACGGCGGCGAAGTCGAGGCGCGCGTCGCCGTCGAAGTCGGCCCAGGTGAAGAGGGCCGGGATGCCGCCAGCCTCGACGGCGGCCGCCGCATCCCCGCCGGGAGAGTCCGCGGCCGCTCTACCGTCGCCGGTCGCGGGATCCGAGGACAGGGCGGGAAGGAAGCACAGCGAGATCGCCTGGGGAATGGACATGATCGCCTCTGGGTTCGGGAACGAGCCTCGATCTGACCACGACCACGCGCGGTCGGGGGCGAGGTCTCGAGATTCCGAGGAAGGCCAGCAGGAGGAGGACCGATTCCGGTCTCGCGCTGCCACCTGATCGGCTACGGGCTCTGCCGGTGTTCCGGGGAAGCGGCCGTGGCGGTGGGGGAATGACCCTCGAGCGCGGCCACGCGGCCTTCGAGCTCCTCGAGCGCGCACGCGTGCTCGCTGCGCAGGCTCTCGTGCTCCGCGCGGAGCTTCTCGAGCTCGTTCAAGAGCATCGAGGCGAGCAGGTGGTACTTGACGGTGAAGGGCTGGCCGTCGTCGTCGTAGACGACGAGCTCGGGGAAGACCTCGGCCACTTCCTCGGCGATCAGCCCGTACTCGAGCGGACGCTCGCCTTGCTGCACCTCGGGCTTGTAGCGGAAGACGACCGGTCGAAGCTGGAGCAGCCGCTCGGTGAGCTCGCCCATGTCGCGGATCTCCTCCTTGAAGCGCCGCGAGGAGGAGACCGTGCCAAGCTGGCCGGAGCTGTCGATGAGCACCGGGATCGCGTTGGCCACTCCGGTCGTCACACCACGGATCCCGGCGATGAACGCGCGCGTGTGCGGGCCCGCGGTGCCGATCCGGATCGTGCCGCTCTCACCAGGCGCGCCGTAGTTGCCTATCGCGACGTTGTCGTTGCCGGTCGTCAGGTTGCGGCCTGCGCTGGGGCCGAGAGCGATGTTGTTATTGCCCGTCGTGAATTGCAGCGCGTCGTAACCGCAGGCCGTGTTGCGCAAGCCGGTCGTGTTGGAGTCAAGCGCCCGATACCCGCAGGCAGTGTTGTAACGACCGGTCGTGTTGGAGAAGAGCGCCTTGTGCCCACTGGCAGTGTTGTAGGCACCGGTCGTGTTGGAGAAGAGCGCCCCGGACCCGCTGGCCGTGTTGCGAAAGCCGGTCGAGTTGGAGACGAGCGCCCCGGACCCGCTGGCCGTGTTGCTAGAGCCGGTCGTGTTGGAGAGGAGCGCCGAGTCTCCGCTGGCAGTGTTGTCGAAACCGGTCGTGTTGGAGTTGAGCGACCGATACCCGCTGGCCGTGTTGCGACTGCCGATATAGTTGTTGTGGAGCGCTCTGGACCCGCAGGCCGTGTTGCGAAAGCCGGTCGTGTTGGAGAAGAGCGCCCGATACCCGCTGGCCGTGTTGTCGTTGCCGTCCGTGTTGAAGAAGAGCGCGTAGACCCCGCTGGCCGTGTTCCTGGAGCCGGTCGTGTTGGAGAAGAGCGCGTAGACCCCGCTGGCCGTGTTCCTGGAGCCGATCGTGTTGGAGAAGAGCGCGGTGAATCCGCTGGCGGTGTTGCCGGTGCCTGTCGTGTTGGAGTCGAGCGCCCTGACCCCGCTGGCCGTGTTGAGATAGCCGGTCGTGTTGCTGACGAGCGCGCGATAGCCGCTGGCCGTGTTGTAGAAGCCGTCCGTGTTGGAGAAGAGCGCGTTGACCCCGCTGGCCGTGTTCTTGAAGCCGGTCGTGTTGGAGGAGAGCGCGCTGACCCCACTGGCCGTGTTGTAGAAGCCGGTCGTGTTGGAGTAGAGCGCGTTGACCCCGCTGGCCGTGTTGCCGGGGCCGGTCGTGTTGGAGCGGAGCGCGTTGACCCCGCTGGCCGTGTTGAAGGAGCCGGTCGTGTTGGAGTAGAGCGCCGCATTCCCGCTGGCCGTGTTGCCGAAGCCGGTCGTGTTGGAGAGGAGGGAGGACTCCCCGCTGGCCGTGTTGCGGCTGCCGGTCGTGTTGGAGAAGAGCGCGTCGGCGCCACTGGCGGTGTTGTAGCTGCCGGTGTTGGAGAAGAGGGCTCGGTGTCCGCTGGCGGTGTTGTAGGAGCCGGTCGTGTTGGAGAGGAGGGCGGAACCCCCGCTGGCCGTGTTGCGGAAGCCGGTCGTGTTGGAGGAGAGCGCCCGATAGCCGCTGGCCGTGTTGGAGGAGCCGCTCGTCACGCTCTGCAGGGCCTCCTTCCCGAGGGCGGTGTTGCCCGCCCCGCCCTTGGTGTGAGCGAAGAGCGCGCCGCCCTTGTAGATGCTCCCGGTGGCGACGTCGAGCGCCTGATCGCCGGCCGGGGCGAGCGTGAGCGTGTCGCGGACGCGCGCCTTGCCGGCGACGTCGAGCTTGTCCGTCGGGCTCGTCGTGCCGATGCCGACGTTGCCGCCGACCGCGACGAAGAGGTTCGTCGAGAGCGGGTAGAGACGGCCCAGGGTCGGCGTCGACGATGCCTCGAGACAACCACTGCCGGCCCGATCGTCGATCGAGTCGATGCAGCTCAGCGTGAAGGGCAGCGGGGTCGCCGGTCCGATGGACGGCGAGAGCGCACGCCGACCGGCCGTGCCGGGAGCGCCGGCGACGGCGGCGCCCGCGAGCGACGCTCGATCCCCCTCGCCGCCGGTTGCGGACGTGCCAAGGCTCGAGCTCTCTGCCGGCACGGGCGCGCGGGGAGCGGCCGTCCCGCTCGAGAGCGAGCCCGCCGCGAGCGCGAGGCGCGGGAGCTCGGTCCGCTCGAAGAACCCGCCCTCGAGGCCGCGGAAGAGCTCGTTCGCGGCGGCGGTGAGCGCGTGGAGGTCGGGCCGCCCGTCCTCGTCGCGGTCGATCCAAGCCGCGTGCTGGATCGGGCCTTCGACCAGGAGCCCGCTCCCGTGGGTCATGTCGACGAAGGAGCCGCCCTCGTTGTGGAAGAGGTGGCTCGGACCCTCGCTCGAGCCGACGAAGAGATCGAGCCTGCCGTCGAGGTCGTAGTCGGCCCACAGGGCGAGCGCGGCGTGGGCGACACCGGCGAGACCGGCGCGCTCGGTGATGTCCTCGAAGCGCCCCTGTCCGTCGTCGACCAGGAGCTGGAGTCGCCCGTCCGCGCTGACGGCCGCGAAGTCGAGGCGCGCGTCGCCGTCGAAGTCGGCCCAGGTGAAGAGGGCCGGGGTGCCGCCGTCGTCGACGGTCGCGGCTTCCATGGAGTAGCCCGTCGGCGGCGTCTCGCCCTCGGTCGCCGGGTCCGAAGACAGCGCGGGGAGCAAGCACAGCGAGAGCGCATGGGGAATGGACATGATCGTCTCCGGGGCCGGGAGCGGGCCTCGGCGCAACCACGCGCGGCCGGGGGGCGAGGTCTCAGGATTCGCGCAAAAAGCCGGCGTTCGAGGCCTGGATCCTTGCCAGGGACGTCGCCCGGGGTGAAATGGACCGGTCCTTCCCAGGGGGGGGAGGCTCATGCCGGCCGATCGATTCCAGACCGTGATGCGCGTGGTCGAAGGCGCGCTGGAACGGCAGGGCGAGGCACGGGAGCGCTACCTCGGCCAGGCCTGCGCCGGAGACCTAGCGCTGCGCGCGGAGGTCGAGTCGCTGCTCGCGCTGGACTCGACGACGGCGAGCCTCGAGCCGCCGGATCCGAGCGCGCTCGCGCGAGCGGTCGCGCGCTCGGGGAGCGCGGTGCAGGTCGGAGCCTGGCGCCTCGAGCGCGAGATCGGCTCGGGCGGCATGGGCACGGTCTACCTCGCCTGGCGCGAGGAGGCGGGCTTCCGCCAGCGGGGCGCGTTGAAGCTCGTCCGGCCTGGGTTCGCGAGCACGGAGCTCGTGCGGCGCTTCGCGCGCGAGCGGGCGGTGCTCGCCAGCCTCGAGCACGAGCACATCGCGCGGCTCCTCGACGGCGGCGCGAGCGCGGAGGGGACGCCGTACCTCGTGATGGAGTACGTCGAGGGCGAGCCGATCGACCGCTGGTGCGCCGCACACGGGCTGTCCGTGCGCGCGCGGATCGAGCTCTTCCTGGCGGTGTGCGGCGCGGTCTCCTACGCGCACCAGAAGCTGGTGGTGCACCGCGACCTCAAGCCCTCGAACATCCTCGTCACCGCCGAGGGCGTGCCGAAGCTGCTCGACTTCGGCATCGCGAAGGTGCTCTCGGCGGAGAGGGACGGGGGCGACGCGACCCGGACCCAGGAGCGCCGCCTGACGCCGGCCTACGCGAGCCCCGAGCAGCTGCGCGGCGAGGAGGTGACGACGGCGAGCGACGTCTACGCGCTGGGCGTGGTCCTCTACGAGCTCGTGAGCGGCGCGCATCCTCTCACTTCTCTCGGCGCAGGCCAGGCGCCGTCGGGCGCGCTCCTCGACCGGGAGGTCGCTCGTCCGAGCACCGCCGCGCGGCGCGCGGGGAGTCACCGCGCGGAGCGCGCCCTGCGGGGCGACGTGGATACGATCGCGCTGAAGGCGCTCGCCCCGGAGGTCGCGCGTCGCTACGCCTCGGTCGAGGCGTTCGGCGCAGACCTGCGCCGCTGGCTCGACGGCCTGCCGGTGCTGGCCCGGCCCGACACGCGGTTCTACCGCATGCGCCGCTTCGCGCGGCGCAACGCGGCGTGGGTCGGTGCGGGCGTGGCCGTGTTCCTCGCGCTCGTCGCGGGCCTGGTCGTGAGCTCGTACCAGTACTTCGAGGCACGGGAAGCGCGGGACGCGGAGGCGGTGCAGGTCACCCTCGCGCAGGAACGCCTGCAGACCGTGCTGAAGATGGCCGCCACGCTGACGAACGACGTCAGCACGGCGCTCGGGAGCATCCCCGGCGCCTCCGCGACCCGGGAGCAGATCGTCAGGAAGGTCGTCGCGGCCCTCGACGAGCTCGCCGGCGAGAAGGCCATCGATCCCGATCTCGGGTACGAGCTGGGCTGGGGCTATCACCAGCTCTCGCTCGCGCTCGGAAGCCCCTACGGGCCGAGCCTGGGGGAACACGAGGAAGCGTGCGAGATGGCGGCGCGAGGCGACGCCCTGCTCGCGCGCATGCAAGCGGAGCACCCGGAGCAGGTGCGCTTCCCGCACCTGCGGTCCGAGCTCGCGAACGACGTCGCGATGGTGCGGCTCTTCCAGCGACGGCTCTCGGAAGGACTGGACGCGGCGGACCGGGCCGTCGCCCTGGCACGCGAGGCCGTGGAAGGCGCCGCCGCGAGCGAGCGTGGCGCGGAGCTGCAGCAACTGGCCGCGAGCCTCCAGCGACGCGCCGATCTGCTGGCGGAGCTCGGCGAGTTCCGGGCCGCCGTGCGCGATCGCGAGGAGTGCGTGGCCTGCAGCGAGGGGTCGCTCGACGTGGCTCCCGACGTTCCCCAGTCTCGCTACCAGCTCGCCTGTGCTTTCCTCTCGCTCGCCTCCTCCGAGCTCCAGTCCGGCAGGGCGGACGCCGCCGTCGCGGCCTTCGCCGAGGGCACCGCCGTCCTCGAAGAGCTGGCGCGGGATCACCCCGAGATCCAGGTGACGCAGAACGCGCTGAACGTGGCCCGCATGAACAGCGTCGATGCGTTCCTCGCGCTGGACGATCTCGAGTCCGCGCGCGCGCGCTTGGAAGCGGGGCGGGCCTACTTCGAGGGCTGGGCGGCGGCCGAGCCCGGCAACGAGGCGGCCCAGGCGGCGTTCCTCCAGGCCCTCGGCACGGGCGCCTCGCTCGCGATGGCCTCGATGGACTGGCAGGAAGCCGGTGCGTGCTGGAGCGTGCTCCTCGAGCACTGCCGGCGCTGGCAGGAGCGCTTCCCGAGCTCGCGCTCGTTCCAGGATTCCCTGCTGGACTCGCTGGCCCAGCTCGCCCTGACGCGGGCCCACGAGGAACGCTACGAGGAGGCCTTGGGTGTGGTGCTCGAGGCCGATTCCCTGTGCGCGAGCACGAGGACCCTCGAGATCGGTGCCCGCACTGCCGACGTGTGGAGCGCGCGGTACGAGCGGGCGATCGGCGAGTGCCTGCTGCTCGCAGCGGAGAAGGGGCCCGGGTCCGAAGAGGAGCGGCGCGAGCTCGCTGGAGAGGCAGGGCGCCACTTCGAGCGCTGCGACGGGATCCGCCGCGCGCTCGTCGAGCAGGGGACGCTGCCGGCCCTGGACTCGACCTTCGCCGGACTGGACGAGCTCTCCGAACGGGCCCGCGCCGTCGGAGGTGACTGAGCCGTGAGGGATGGCCACGGGCGCGCGATGGTCGCGCGCCTCGATTCCTGCTCGAACTCCGAGCGCTCGCGTGCGCCCGGGGCGTTTCAGCCCGCGATCTCGCGCCGCAGCCACAGTCGCGCGGCGCGCCAGCGGCGCATCAGCGTCGGCCGCGAGATGGCGAGCACGTCCGCGGTCTCCTCGATCGAGAGGCCGCCGAAGAAGCGCAGCTCGACGAGGCTCGCGAGCTCGGCGTTGTGCTGCGCCAGGCGCTCGAGCGCCGCATCGAGCGCCAGCAGGTCGGGCGCCCGCTCCTCGAAGAGCGCGGCGACGTCCTCGACCGCGACGGACGCGGCCCGGCCGCCGCGCTTGCGGCGCGCGTGGTCGACGAGGACGCTGCGCATCGCGCGCGCGGCGACCGCCAGGAAGTGCGCGCGGCTCTCGAACCGCGCCGGCGGCGCGGGGCCGACGAGCTTCAGGTAGGCCTCGTGGACGAGGGCCGTCGGCTGGAGCGTGTGTGCGCCGGCCGGCTGGCGCAGGTAGCTGCCGGCGAGCGCGCGGAGCTCGCCGTACACGATCGGCAGGAGCTCGTTCGCGGCGCGCGCGTCTCCGCCGGCGAGGCGCGCGAGGAGCTCCGACGCGTCACGCCGCGCTTCCGGGGCCATGGCGCGGTTGTACCACGGCGAGGACCGCCGGGCTCCGGGCTCGGGTCGGAGGGAGCGTGCTGCTAGGCTCCCCGCCCAGGAATGAAGGCCTTCGGTTTCGAGCCCTCGGGTCCCGTGCGGGGCCGCGTGTTCGTCCCCGGCTCGAAGTCGATCGTTCTGCGGGCGCTCGTCCTCGGCGCGCGCTTCCCCGGCGAGGCGGTGCTCGTCGGGCTGCCCGACGGCGACGACGTGCGCGCCGGGATCGAGCTCGCGCGATCGCTGGGCGCGCGGCTGCGCCACGGCTGGGGGCGCGGCACGCTCGCGATCGCCGGGCGCGCGCGCGGCGCCGCGCGGCGCACCACGCTCGATCCGGGCGAGTCGGGGACGCTGGCGCGCTGCGCGACGGCGATCGCGGCGCTCGAGCCGGGCTTCCTGCGCGTGCACGGAAGCGGCACGCTCCTGCGGCGCACGAGCGAGCCCTTGCTCGCGGCCCTCGAGCGCGCGGGGGCGCGCTTCACGCAGGAAGGAGAGGGCACCTGGCCGCTCTCGATCGAGGCGGCCCGGACGGAGCCCGAGTCGCTCGAGCTCGTCGACCCCGTGTCGAGCCAGGAGGTGAGCGCGCTGCTCCTCGCCGCCGTCGGCCTCGCGCGCCGGCCGCGGGTTCGCGTCCACGGCCGGATCCCGAGCCGGTCGTATCTGGCGATCACGGCCGACGTGCTCGCGCGCTTCCACGTCGGCCTCGACGAGCGCGTGCTCGACGGGCGCACGAGCGAGTTCCGCTTCGTCGAGAAGGGCGCGCGCGGGCCGGTGCTCTTGCCCGTCGAGCCCGACGCCTCGCTCGCCGCGGTCGTGCTCGCCGCGGCTTGCCTCACGAACGGCGAGGCGCGCGTCGAGGGCTTCGAGCCGGAGTCGCCGCAGGGCGACCTCGCGATCGCCGGGCACCTCGCGGCCTTCGGGTGCGAGGCGGTGCGCGAGCGGGACGCGCTCGTCGCGCATGGCTGGCCGACGCGCGCGGCGACGCTCGAGCTCGGGCCCACGCCCGACCTCGCGCCCGTGCTCGCCGCCGTCGCCGCCGCCGCCGCCGACGCGAGCGGCGAGTCGAGCGAGCTCCGCGGCCTCGCGACCCTCGCGCGCAAGGAGAGCGACCGCGTCGCGGTCCTCGCGCGCGGCCTCTCCGCCGCGGGCTGGAGCGTCGAGGCGCGCGCCGACGCGCTCCGCATCGGCCCGCGCCCCGCGCGGAGCGCGGGCGCTCCGCCCGACCCGCAGGTGCGCCTCGATCCTGCGCACGATCATCGCATGGCCTTCGCCTTTGCGCTGCTCGGCCTCCTGCGCCCCGGGATCCGCGTCGCGGACCCCACGTGCGTCGCGAAGACCTGGCCCACGTTCTGGGAGGATCTCGAGGCCGCCGGGATCCGCGTCGCGCGCGGTTAGGTCTGGGGGGCGATCGCTCGTCCGCGCGCGGGACGGCGGCTCCGGCCGCCGACCTTCTCTCCAAGGAATCAGTGCCGGATTCAAGTCTCCGGAGAAACCGCGCGCGCCAGCGCTGGTCATCGGAGCATGAAGACGTCGAGGTGCGTCCAGCGTCTGCTCTCTTTCACGGCCTGGGGCGGAGCCCGGTCGGGTGCCGGGCGGAAGAGGTCGAGGAACTCGGGCGCTCCGCACGAGGCACGTCCGCGGCTCGTCGCGCGGCATCCGGTGCACGTGACGCTGCGGCTCAGGGATGGGTTGCCGTACCTGAGGAACGGGAGGACGCATCGCGTGCTGCTCGACGCGATGCGCGCGGGGCGCGAGTGTTTCGGGTTCCGGCTCGTCCACTACGCGGTGCTCGCGAACCATCTGCACCTCGTGGTCGAGGCGGGGGATTCTCGCTCCCTCTCGCGCGGCATGCAGGGGCTCGCGGTGCGCATGGCACGGGCGCTGAACCGGGCGTGGAGGAGACGGGGCAAGGTGTTCGCGGAGCGGTTCCACGCGCACGTCCTGAAGACCCCGCGCGAGGTGCGGAACGCGCTCCGCTACGTGCTCGAGAACGCGCGCCGTCACGGCGCTTGGCTGCGCCGCGGAGGCGTGGATCCCTTCTCGTCGGCGCGCGCGCCGCTCGGGCGGGCGCGGACGTGGCTCCTGAGCGTGGGGTTGAGGATGCACGGACGCCCAAGGCCGAGCCACGTGTGCTAGCCCGCCCTATTCGTCTGGCGGATAGCAGATCCGCGCTTATCGAACGAGATGGGCCGGATGTCGGCCGGAAGGTGTCGATCCGGAGCACCGCGGAGGTCTGCGCGAGGGGAGTTGGCGTTCGACAGGGTGTCGAGCCGCGCGGACGCTACCGGATCGCCGGTTTCGCAGCTTCTATTGACGTACTTCGAGCCGGGCTTGTTCCAGCGGACGGGCTGTTTGCTCGTGACCCTACGTGACGAGCGCGCCGAGTCCGTGCGCTGCCTCGTGCCAGAGTTGCTTCCACGGACAGCTGGCCGGGAAGGACACCACGATGCGGCGCACGCTCTCCTTCACGACGGCGCCGAGCTTGAGCAGCTTCTCGCGCAGCGTGCCCACCTGCGCTCGCGCGAGGTCGGTCTTCGGCAGGCGCACGCGCAGCTCCTGGAAGAGCACGTAGGCCGCGGCGGTCTGGAGCACCCTGAAGTGGTTGGCGAGGAAGCTCGAAGAGCTCGTGCGATCGATCTCGAGACCCTCGTGCAGTTCCTTGATCCGGTTCTCGATGTCGCCGCGCTGGCAGTAGAGCTCCCACGCGACCTTTGGAGCCAGCGCGAGACTCGTGGCGACGTAGCGGCGGTTCTCCTTGAGTTCACGTCCGGGGTAGACCAGCGCCTCGGCCTTGAAGATCACGCGCCGCGCGCGGCTCCAGCCGCCCGAGCGGTAGGCCGTCTCGCCCCACATGGCCAGCGAGCCGTCGAACGTCTCGGACAGCGCGCGCACGATGCGCATGGGCTCGGCGGAGGCGCGCTCGAGCACCGGTTCCCAGGCAGCGCGACCAAGTAGTCGACGCGCAGCTCGTCGAGCATGTCGAAGATCGCCGGCGCGGCGAAACCCGCATCGAGCCGGACCAGGATCTTGGCCTTTCTGAAGGCTTTTCGGAGCGCACGGACGGTCCGGCAGAGCAGCGCAGGTGTCCCGCGCGCGTCGCGTGCCGTGCCAGGCCGGAGGCGCGCATGGAAGAGGTGCTGCGTCGGCTCGTCGTCCACCGACAGGAAGCCGAGCATCGGCAGGTAGCACCACGAGTCGTAGTAACCGTTGAAGAAGGCGAACGGCTGCTGGCCGTGTGTCGGGTCCTCGGTCGAGTCGAGGTCGATCGTGATGCGTTTCGCCTTGCGATGGGTCTTCCGCAGGCGCGCGATCACGAAGCTCTCGAGCCGTCGGCCCAGCGCCACAAGCTCGCGTCCCGTGCGCGACGTCTCGAAGCGCGAGAGCGTCGGCTGGGAAGCTAACGCCCTCGCATCGTTCGGCGAGCGTCCGCACACGAGCTTCAGGAGCGGGTCGCCCCCGATCCGCGCGCTGTCGTTCTGGTCCGCGTACCCCAGCGCAATCGAGAAGACACGCTGGCGCAGGAGCTCCTGCTTGCCATGCTCCACGCGCCACGAGCGACGCGAGTCCCTGAGTCCCTGACCAAGCGCCCGTGTCAGGCCGATCCGACGGTCCACCGCACCCAAGAGCAGCACCCCTCCGTCAGAGCTCGACTGCTCGCCATCGAACTCGACCACGACCGGTTTGGCGAACGTCTCTTCAAACAGCGAGCGCTGTGCAGTAGGGTGAGGCATGTCGGGAGCGTCTTTTGTCTCGATGCGTTGTCCGCAAACACGACATCGGTGACGAAGGGCGCTCCCGCGCCTATTCCTCGCGAATTTTCCGGGCTAGTAGGGGAGCTCGACGAGCGTCTCCACGCCGGGGCGGACCTCGACGACGGCGAAGAGCCTCCATCCGTCGTCGTCCTCCGCGATCGTCTCGACTCGGATCCGCCCAGTGGGGGCGATCAAGGTTTCTTCGGAGTCTTCAGGATCGTGGAGCCAGAGGCTCTGCGTCGCGCACCATCCCTGGTCGTTCTCCCAGGTGAGCCGCGCATCGAGCCCCTGGCCGTCTCGCTCGACACTCCGGACGCGGAGGATACCTACCGCTGGCGTGACCTCGATCTCGTTCTCCCCGCGCCGCAGGTCGATCGGCACCTCGACCAACCAGCCTTCCCGCGTGCAGCGCAGGACGAAGCTGCCTTCGGTGGACGAGCGGAGCTCGAACGCACCATCGATCGCGGAGCACTGGACTTGCATGAAACCTGCCCATGGGAAGCCGTTCCGCCGGGCTCCGAGGGCAAGGGAGACACGAGCGCCGGGGCCGGGAGACCCGATGACGAAGTGCCCGCGGAGGAGCACGGCGCCTTCGCTCGTGAGGTCGAGGTCCACCCGAGTCGCGCGCCCTTCCAGGACCTCCGCGTCCCACGAGGGCTCGAGCTGGAGGACTTCGCCGCGAAGGACCTCGCGCTCGGCGATCGGCGGGACGCAAGGGCGCACCTGGTACGGGCCCGGCGCGAGGTTCTCGAAGCGATACCGGCCGTCCTCGTCGGTCTGCGCTGTGGTGGCGAGGCCGAAGCGGCTCGCCACGCCGACGATGCGGCCGGCGGGAGAGGCGCCGGGCGCGACGAGAACGCGCCCCTCGAGCGTGCCGCCGCACGGCACATCGAGCTCGATCCCGCTGGCCCCGGCGTCCACGTCCCAGACGAAGGGGCCGAAGAAGGCGGTCGGGAGTCCCTCGGCGACGACGGCGATCGCGTGCTCGCCTTCGGCGTGGAGCGTTGCGAGGAACGTTCCCGCTCGGTCGGTCGACGCGTCCCGTTGGAGGTCGGCGTGGTGCTCGTAAACGAACGGGCGATCGGGTGCGGTCACTTCCAGCGAGCAGAACGATCCCGATGCGGGGCCGTGCGTCTCGAACACGGCGACCGAGGCGCCGGCGAGGGGCTTTCCGTTGTGCGTGACGCGCCCCTCGACCGCCTGTCCGCGCCCGAGGTGGAGGATCAGGGGGTCTTCGATTCGGTCCGGATCGAGCGGGCCGAAGTCCTGTGTCCGGAATCCCGGCGCCATGGCTCGGAGGTCGAAGGCGACGAGCGGACGGGGGACACGCGCGCGTCCGGTCTCGCCGAGGGACCGGAGCGGGATCTGGGCGCTCGCCCGCTGGCTAATGCTCGCGTCGCCGGAGCGATAGAACGTGAAGACGTGTCCCCATGGGATCGCTCCGTCCTGCGCATCGCGAAGCACGATCTCGAGCCAGCGCGGCTCGGTGAGGACGAGCTCGAGATCGAGATCGGTCCCGAGTGGCGTGAGCGGTGACGCCGGATAGAAGCGGTGCTCGGGATCGAAGGCCTCGAGGGACAGGGGACTTTGGCGGCTCTCGAGAGCGAAATCTCCGTTCGCGGAAGTCGAGACCCACTCGATCCCTCCCACGATCCCTTCCGCCCAGGTGAGCAGGACCGACGCTCCCTCGACGGGCTCGCCGGATGGAGCGACGACGCGACCGGCGAGCACGACCCTCTCCGGATCGGGGACGAGGTCGAGGTCGACCTCGCACCGGTCGCCCGCGTCCAGGCGGAAGACCGGCGACCAGGCGTGGGCGTGTCCCATGGCTCCCCCGACGAGGAATCCCTCGCCGATCGGTACGCCGGGGAGCTCGAACGTCCCGTCGGTGCGCGCCGGACCTCCCACGGAAACCATGGGCGCGTTCTCCAGGAGCTCGCCCATCGCCTGCGTGTCGGCGGGCTCTGGGAGCTCCGACGCGGGGAGCCAGAGCACTCCGGCATCGAAGAGCCGCGGCCAGGGGCTCCGCAACCTCCCGACGAGCGTCGCTCCCCGGACGAGGACGATCCTCCCCAGCCGGAGTCGTGTGCCCGGCTCGGTTGCGAGGGTCGCCGAGTGCGTGCACCAGCCTTCCTTGACGATCTCGAACCAGCCGCCGAAGCCGAGCCGCTCGTCGTCCCACGGGACCTCGCACGCGATCCGGCCCTGCGCGTCCGATCGCGCTCGCGTGACGTCGCCGATCCATAGCTCCGCGCCTTCGATCGGCGAGCCCTCGGGATCGACGATCGTGGCTTCGATCTCGACGGCAGCCTCCTCTTCATGGTCGTGAGCTCCTCCGAGGGTCAATGACGGAGAGTCACCCTGGCGCGTCGCCATTCCCGGTTTCGAACGTGCCAGCGCACCGCCCACGCTCGGAGCTCCCTCCTCGACCTTCGAAGACGCCGAGTTCCCCGGATCCGGGGAAGCGAGTCTACCCGCGCGCCGCCCGCTCGAGAGGACGACCAACCCCACCGCGAGCACGGCCAGGATTACGAGTGCGACCAGGCGCTTCATCGGCGCCTCCAGGTCTATCTTCCGCCGTCGCCGAGTCCAAGGGCCGGATGCCCCCGGCCGTCCCACGCGCTGACGGGGCGCCCGGCCTCGGGCTGACACCGCCGATGGTGGAACGTATCCTCCGCACGCGATGTCCCCCGCAGGAGCACGAGCGGCGACCCCCGAGGCCCCGGTCCTCGTCTGCGGGGGCGCGGGCTACATCGGGAGCCACACCGTGCGCGCGCTCGAGAAGCGCGGCGTGCCGGTGGTCGTGCTCGACAACCTCTCGACCGGGCACCTCGCCGCCGTGCGCGCACAGCTCGAGCGCGTCGACCTGGGCGACCCGAAGGGACTCGCCGCGGTCTTCGCGCGCCACCGCCCGAAGAGCGTGATCCACTTCGCGGCCAAGTGCTACGTGGGCGAGTCGGTCGCGAACCCCTCGAAGTACTACCGCGAGAACGTCTTCTACACCTGGAACCTGCTGGAAGCGATGCGCGTCGCGGGCTGCCGCAACATCGTGTTCTCCTCGACCGCCGCGACCTACGGCGAGCCGGTCGCGCTCCCGATCACCGAGGAGCACCCGCAGCGTCCGATCAATCCCTACGGGCGCACGAAGCTCGCCATGGAGCACATGATGCAGGACTACGCGCGCGCCTACGGGCTCCACATCGCGGCGCTGCGCTACTTCAACGCCGCCGGAGCGTCGCGCGACGGCGACCTCGGCGAGGACCACGAGCCCGAGACGCACCTCATCCCGCGCGTCTTCGCGGTCGCGCTCGAGCAGGACGCGAAGCTCGAGATCTTCGGCGCCGACTACGACACGCCGGACGGGACCTGCGTGCGCGACTACATCCACGTGGAGGACCTGGCGGACGCGCACCTCTCGGCGCTCGCCGCGCTCGAGCGCGGGACGAAGGAGCTTGTCTTGAACCTAGGCACGGGACAGGGCTACTCGGTGAAGGAGCTGCTCGAGCTCGCGCGCGAGATCACCGGCCATCCGCTCCCCGCGCGCGTCGTCGCGCGGCGCGAGGGCGACCCGGCGCGGCTCGTGGCGGACGGGAAGCGCGCCCGGGAGGTCCTGGGCTGGGCGCCCGAGCGCTCCGACCTGCGCACGATCCTCGAGGACGCCTGGGGCTTCCACAGCGCGCACCCGCGCGGCTTTGCGCCGCCCGCGGAGAGGGCGGCGCTCTGAGCGCCGCGGCCCGATCCAGGGATCCCATGGGCGCGACCCTGCACGTTCTCGGCGCCGGTTCGATCCTGCCGCGCGAGGGGTACGGCTGCGCGGGCTATGCACTGCGCACCCAACCGGAGGAGCCCGTGACGCTCCTCGACTGCGGGCCCGGGTCGATCCGCAACCTCGCGCGGGCCGGGGTCGCCCTCGAGGAGGTGCGCCGCGTGGTCTTCAGCCACTACCACCTCGACCACTGCCTCGACCTCTTCGCGCTCTTCTTCGCGCGCCGCAATCCGCGCTTCGAGCCGGCGCCCGAGCTCGAGCTCTTCGGACCGGCGGGCCTCGCCACGATCGTCGAGCGCGCCCCGGAGGCGCTGTCGAGATGGGCGAGCGACCCCCACTGCCGGGTGCACGAGGTGGAGCTCGACCCGTTCGAACGCGGGGGGTTCGAGCAGGGCGGCGTGCGCTTCCTCTGCGCCAAGAACGCCCACAATCCCGAATCCGTGTCCTGGCGCGTCGAGCGCCCGGGGGACTTCGCGCTCGCCTACACCGGCGACACGAACGAGGACCCGCGCGTCGTCGACCTCGCGCGCGGGGTCGAGCTCCTCGTCGCCGAGTGCTCCTTTCCCGACGAGGAGGGGATCGCGGGCCATCTCACGCCGAGCTCGGCGGCGCGCCTGGCGCGCGACGCGGGGGCCGCGCGCCTCCTCCTGACCCACTTCTATCCTTCGATGGACCCCGCCCGGGCGGCGGAGGTCGCCGGTCGCACCTTCGCCGGGCCGATCGAGACCGCGCGCGACGGCTCGGTGCATCGCGTCGGGTCGTAGCGCAGAATGTCCGCATGCGTCCGAGCTCCTGGATCCTCCCCGCTCTCTTCCTCGCGGGGCTCGCGCTCCGCGACGGGGGCGACGGGGCCGCGGGCTTCGCCACGATCTCGGAGGAGGACCTCGCCGTCCACGTGCGCGAGATCGCCTCGGCGGAGATCGAAGGCCGCGCCTCGCCGAGCGAGGGCCTCTCGCGCGCCGCCGCCTACATCGAGAAGTGCTTCCGCGACGCGGGCCTCACCGGCGCCGGTCCGGACGGTTCCTTCCGCCTGACCTACTCGCAGGACCTCGTCGCTCCGAATCCCTCGCTGTGCTCGCTCGCCGTGCGCCGCGCCGGCGCGGCGCCCGTCCGGCTCGAGCTGGAGAAGGACTTCGTTCCGTTGCCGGGGTGTTCCGGCGAGGCCGAGGGCCCGCTCGCCTTCGCCGGTTTCGGGATCACGGGCTCGAAGGAGCGCTACGACGACCTCAAGGGGGCCAAGATCAAGGACCGGGTCGTGCTGATCCTCGAGGGCGAGCCGCGCCACAAGCGGCTCTTCGAGGGTCCCGAGGTGACCGAGTCCTCCGACGCCTACGTCAAGGCGGCCGCGTTGCAGAAGGAGGGCGCGCTCGGGGTCGTCGTCGTGCGCCGATCCCCGGCCCAGAAGACGCTCGGCGCGGACGGCGAGCCGCTCGCGCCGAGCGAGATCGGCTACCGCTACCTGTGGGCCGAGTGGAATCCCGCGCTGACCAAGCCCATGCCGAGCGTGCCGCGCGAGCTCTCGATCCCGGTGCTCGAGGTGACGGAAGAGGTGGCGAGCACGCTCCTCGGCGAGAACGTGGCCGAGCTGGCGCAGAAGATCGACCACGGCGGCAAGCCGATCCGCCGCGATCTCGAGCAGGTCGTGCTCGCGCTCTCGTCGGGCTTCCAGCGGCGGCCGGTCACGCTCGAGAACGTGGCCGGCATCGTGCCCGGCACCGATCCCTCGCTCGCGGGGGAGTACGTCGTGCTCGGCGCGCACTACGACCACATCGGGGTCGACCCCTGGGGCCGCATCGGCTGCGGCGCCGACGACAACGGCAGCGGCACGTCCGCCTTGATCGAGCTCGCGCAGGCCTTCGGCCGGTCGCCCGCGCGCCGCGGGCTCCTCCTGGCGGCCTTCTCGGCCGAGGAGGAGGGCCTGATCGGCAGCGCCTTCTTCGTCGACTCCCCGCCGGTGCCGACCGCCTCGATGGTCGCCATGCTCAACATGGACATGATCGGAAGGGGGGACCCCGACGAGGTCGTCGTGATCGGGACGAAGCAGAATCCCGCCCTGGAGGAGGTCCTCAAACGGGCGAAGAAGCTCCATCCGACCGAGCTCGCGCGCGTGATCACCGGCAAGGCCGAGGAGTTCTGGGAGCGCTCCGACCAGTTCTCCTTCCACAAGCAGGGCGTGCCCGTGCTCTTCTTCTTCGAATCCGTCTCCGAGGCGGAGAACCCCGACTACCACACCTTCCGCGATACGGTCGAGCTCCTCGAGCTGGAGAAGATGGAGCGCATCACGCGCCTCGTGTTCAACACCGCATGGCTCATCGCACAGGACGACGAACGACCGCCGCCGCCGCGACGCTAGGCCTGCTCGCCCCCCTGTTCGCCGCTTGCGGCGAGCAGGGAACCGCGCTCGCCCAGGCGAGCGAGGGTGAAGGTCGGGTCGCGCTGGAGGAGGGCGCGGCCCCGAGGCGGGTCCGCGAGCCCCTCGACCCCGCGCTGCGCGCGCGGCTCACGCGCGGCGTCGCCGACATCGTCGCGCGCGCCTGCGCGGATGCCGAGAAGTGCGCCAAGGGGCGAGCACCTCGGGAACGGATCGACGTCGCCGTGCACGTGCGACACGTGGCGAGCGGCCAGGAGCTCGTGGCGATCCGACCGGACGCTCCCCAGCGGCCGGCCTCGAACATGAAGCTCGTCACGACCGCCGCGGCGCTTGTCCTCCTGGGGGCACGAGCCGAGTACGCGACCCCCGTGGACGCGGTGGGCGAGCTCGCCGGCGGGGTCCTCTCCGGCGACCTCGTCGTGCGCGCGAACGGGGATCCCCTGGTGCTCCCGGACGGGAACGGGGCCGTCGAGGGTCGGCTCGCGGAGCTCGCGCGGAAGCTGCGCGCCCGGGGGCTCGCGCGCGTGACGGGGGCTCTCGTGCTCGACGAAGGGACCTTCGTCGAGCCCGGGCCCGGACCCGAGTGGCCGAGCGCCGACCAGCGCTGGCAGGAGTTCTGTGCGCTCGCGAGCGGTCTCACGATCAACGGGGGCGTGATCCAGGCCGTGGTGACGCCCGGCGAGGCCGGGGCGAGCGCGCGGGTCGATCTGCATCCGGCGCCCCACGGGCTCGCCTCCGCCGTGGGCGTGTGGACGAGCTCCGGCGGCGGGCTCGACGTGCGCGTGGGCGCGACCCCGTCGACCGTGACGGTCAAGGGCTCGATCCCCTCCGGCGCGGATCCGTTCACGGCCGAGTTCGCCCATCCCGATCCCACGGGGTATTTCGGGCGGGTGTTCGCGGCGGAGCTCGCGCGCGCCGGCATCGAGGTCGAGGGCGGCCTGCGCCGCGAGCGCGGGATGGGCGCGGGCACGCGCCTCGGCGAGCTCCGCTCGCCCGTCGCGGACTCGCTCGCGCTGATCAACGCCGAGTCGCGGAACGGCGTCGCCGACCAGCTCTTCCTGCACCTCGGCCTCGTCGTCGGCGGGCGCGGGGACCGCGCGGGCGGCGCGGCGGCGATCCGCGCGGCGCTCGCGCGCCTCTCGCTGCCCGCGGCGGGTCTGGTGCAGGTCGACGGCTCGGGGCTCTCGCGCGCCGACCGCGTCACGGCGCGTCAGATCTCGGCGCTGCTCGCGGCCGTGATCGAGCTCGGAGGGGTGGAAGCCGGAGTGTTCCGCGATTCGCTGGCCCTCTCCGGTCGCAAGGGCACCCTCGAGGACCGCATGAAGGGCACGGTGGCGGAAGGCCGCGTGCGCGCGAAGACCGGCTGGATCAGCGGCGTGTCGGCGCTCTCGGGCCTGGCCGAGACCGCGGCGGGCGGCGAGTTCGTCTTCTCGATCCTGGTCGAATACCCCCCCGAGGCCGGCGGGCTCAACACCTCCTGCTTCAAGCCCATGCAGGACGAGATCCTCGCCCTGCTCGTGGGGGAGGGGCCTTGAGCCGATCCCTGGGCGCGGACCGCGAAGCGGCGCGGACCGTGGCGCTCGCGGCCGCGCGCGAAGCCGGCGCGATGCTCCTGGAGCGCCTCGTGCGCGTGGAGAGCGAGCCCTTCCGCCGCAAGAGCTCCTGGCGCGATCTCGTGACCGAGGCGGACGTCGAGAGCGAACGTGCGCTCGTGTCGCGGCTGCGCTCGAGCTTCCCCGGGCACGCGATCGAGGCCGAGGAGGAGGTACGCGATCCAGGGGAGGTCGAGCAGGGTGCGCGCTGGTTCCTCGACCCCCTCGACGGGACGATCAACTTCGTCCACCGGCTGCCCTGCTTCGCCGTCTCGATGGGGCTCTTCGTCGACGGGATCCCGGAGGTCGCCGTCGTGCACGCGCCGCTCCTCGGCGAGACCTTCCACGCCGTCCGCGGCGGCGGGGCCTTTCTCGGCGAGGAGCGGATCCGCGTGTCGGAGACCTCCGAGCTCGCCGAGGCGATCCTCGCCACCGGCTTCCCCTACCGCCTGAACGACCTAGAGCACACCAACCTCGAGAACTTCGCGCGCCTCTCCTACCTCGTGCGCGGCCTGCGTCGGATGGGGTCGGCTGCGATCGACCTCGCCTACACGGCGGCGGGACGCCTCGACGGGTTCTGGGAGCTCCACCTCTCGCCCCACGACGTCGCCGCCGGAGCGCTGCTCGTGCGCGAGGCCGGCGGGATCGTGACGGACGCCGATGGAGGCGAGGACTGGCTCCGGGGAGGCCACATCGTGGCCGCCGGTCCCGCGCTCCACCCGCGGATCAGGCAGCACCTCGTCCATTAGTCCCTTGGGTCCCTTTCCCCCGAGGGGCGCCCTTCGCGACTTCCGGAGCTCGGGGGCGACGGGTAGCATGGGCTGTCTTTCTCTGCCCACGGAAAACCCCTCCGGAAGGGGCCGGGGGCGCAGGGGGGGACGGGTCGACCAACGGACGTAATGGGGAAGAGCTCTTGAGCGAGGGCGCCATCCAGATCCGAGGGGCGCGCCAGAACAACCTCGCCGGGATCGACCTCACGATCCCCAGGAACCGCCTCGTAGCCATCACGGGCGTCTCGGGGTCGGGGAAGAGCTCGCTCGCCTTCGACACCCTCTTCCGGGAGGGTCAGCGGCGGTTCCTCGAGACCCTCTCCGCCTACGCGCGCCAGTTCCTAGGCCGGATGGAGAAGCCGGACGTCGACCACGTCGAGGGCCTCACCCCGGCCATCGCGGTGGACCAAGGGTCGGTCCAGCGCGGCCCGCGCTCCACGGTGGGGACGGTGACGGAGATCGTCGACTACCTGCGCGTCCTCTACGCCCGCGCGGGTCGCGCCCACTGTCCCGATCACGGCGCGCCCCTCGCCTCCCAGACGCCCGAGGCCGTGGTCCAGCAGATCGTGACGCTCTTCGCCGGGAAGAACGTGCACGTGCTCGCGCCGCTCGTTCGCGCCCGCAAGGGGCATCACCGCGCGCTGCTCGAGGACCTGGCGAGGAAGGGCTTCGTGCGCGCGCGCGTCGACGGCGAGGTCCGGCGCATCGAGGAGGTCCCCCTGCTCGAACGCTACAAGCTCCACACGATCGAAGCCGTCGTCGACCGCCTCCGGATCCAGGAGAGCGACCTCGCGCGCCTGCGCGAGGCGGTCGGCACCGCTCTCGGCCTGGGAGAGGGAGATCTCTCCGTGCTGGCCCAGGACGGCGCGGAACAGGGATTCTCCACCAGCCGGGCCTGTCCCGAGTGCGGGGTCGAGGCGCCGCCGCTCGAGCCGCGGCTCTTCTCCTTCAACTCGCCCCACGGCGCCTGCCCTGCCTGCGAGGGCCTCGGCGTCGAGAAGCGTCCGAGCGAGCGTCTGGTGATCCGCGATCCGGGGCTCTCGATCCGCGCCGGCGCGCTCGCGGTGACGCGCGCCAAGGGAGGCGCGCTCGTCTTCCCGCACGTCGACTTCGGATTCCTGCAGAAGGTCGCGCGCGCGAACGGGTTCGATCTCGATACGCCCTGGAAGGAGCTCCCGGCCCAGGCGAAACGCGTGGTCCTCCACGGCGCGGGCGAGGAGCGCTTCGCCCACCGCGCCTCCTGGAACGGCGAGCGCTCCAAGGGGTCGGTCTCGTTCCAGCGCCGCTATCGCGGGGTCCTGCCGGCCCTGGAGCGGGCCTGGAAGCGCGGCGGCATGCGGCGTTACGCCGAGCGCTTCCTCGAGACGGGGCGCTGCGCGGAGTGCGGCGGCACGCGCCTCAACCGCTTCGCGAATGCGGTCACCGTGGGGGACGTCGCGCTGGGCGAGATCCTGGCGCTTCCCATCCGCGAGCTCGCGCGGGAGATCGCCGCGCTCGAGCTCACGCCGCGCGAGCGCGCGATCGCAGAGGGACCGCTGCGCGAGGTCCTGCGCCGGGCGGCGTTCCTGGTCGACGTCGGGCTCGCCTACCTCTCGCTCGACCGTTCGGCCGAGACGCTCTCGAGCGGGGAGGCCCAGCGCATCCGCCTCGCGGCGCAGCTCGGATCGGGTCTGCAGGGGGTGCTGTACGTCCTGGACGAGCCCTCGATCGGCCTGCATGCGCGGGACCACGGCCTGCTCTTCCGCGCGCTCGAGAGGCTGCGCGACGCAGGCAACACCGTGATCGTCGTCGAGCACGACCTCGCCACCCTGCGTCAGGCGGACTGGCTGGTCGACATCGGCCCGGGCGCGGGGCGCCACGGCGGCCGGGTCGTCGCGGCCGGGACGCCGCGCGAGGTCGCGCGCGCCGATTCGCCGACCGGCCGGCTCCTGCGCGGCGAGATCGCGATGCCCACGCCTCCTGCGCGTCGGCGAGGCGACGGGCGCGTGCTGGCGGTGCGCGGCGCGCGCGGCTTCAACCTGAAGGGGATCGACGTCGCTATCCCGCTCGGCACCTTCACCGTGGTCACGGGCGTGTCGGGTTCGGGCAAGTCGACCCTGGTGCACCACACCCTGCAACGCGCCGTGGCGCGCCACCTCGGCCGCGAGGCGAGCCCGCCGGAGCCCTGCGAGCGGATCGAGGGGCTCGAACACGTCGAGGAGCTCGTGTTCCTCTCGAGCGCTCCGATCGGGCGCACGCCGCGCTCGAACCCGGCCACCTACGCCGGAGCCCTCACGCCGATCCGCGACCTCTTCGCCGGTCTCCCCGAGGCCAGGATCCGCGGCTGGGGGAAGGGGCGCTTCTCGTTCAACGTGGCCGGCGGCCGCTGCGAGGCCTGCCAGGGCGCGGGCGCCAACCTGGTCGAGCTGCAGTTCCTCGCTCCCGCCACCGTGACCTGCGAGGAGTGCGGCGGCCGGCGCTTCCAGCACGAGACGCTTGAGACGCGCTTCCGGGGGCGCTCGATCGCCGACGTGCTCGCCATGACCATCGAAGAGGCCTGCGAGGTCTTCCGCGACCTGCCGCGCATCGCGCGGCCGCTCCAGGCGCTCGCCGAGGTCGGTCTCGGCTACCTGACGCTCGGGCAGCCCTCGACCACCCTCTCGGGGGGCGAGGCGCAGCGCGTCAAGCTGGCGAAACACCTGCAGAAGCGCTGCGCGCGCCACACGCTCTACCTGCTCGACGAGCCGACGAGCGGCCTGCACCACGAGGACGTGGCGCGCCTCGTCGGAGCCCTGCAGCGCCTGGTCGATCAGGGGCACACGGTGGTGGTGATCGAGCACATGACCGAGCTCGTGCGCGCGGCCGACTGGGTGATCGACCTCGGACCCGAGGGCGGGGAAGAGGGCGGAGAGCTCGTCGCCGCGGGCCCGCCCGAGGAGATCGAACGCACGCGCGGCTCCCACACCGGCGCGGCGCTGCGCGCGGAGCGCGGGGCGGCGCTCGGCGAGCGCCCGCAAGGCGTCGCGCGCCCGGAGGTGGTGCCGCAGACGCACATCGTGATCGAGGGCGCGCGCACGCACAACCTGAAGAACGTCTCGCTCCAGATCCCGCGCGAGCGACTGGTCGTCGTCACGGGGCCGAGCGGTTCGGGCAAGAGCTCGCTCGCCCTCGATACGATCCACGCCACGGCCCACGCGCGCTTCGTCGAGTCGCTCTCGACCTACGCGCGCCAGTTCCTGGCGGCGAACGAGCGGCCGCCGGTCGACCGGATCGAGGGGCTGGCGCCCAGCGTGGCCGTCGAGGCGCGCACCGTGGGCGCGCATCCGCGCTCCACGGTGGCCACGACGACCGAGATCCACGACCACCTGCGCGTGCTCTACGCGCGCGCCGGCACGCGGCGTTGCCCGGTCCACGGCGAGAAGCTCGAGCAGAGCGATGCGGGCGGCGTCGCGCGGCGGGTCATCGTCGAACTCGAGGGCGAGCAGGGCTGGATCGTCGCGCCGATCTTCGGGCCGGGCGTGGAAGAGCCCGAGGACCTGACGCGCGCCTTCGCCGAGGCGAGCGGAGCCTGGCGCAGCGCGGGCTTCGCGCGCGTGCTCGTGGACGGCGTGGAAGAGCGCCTGGAACCGTCCTTCGCGCCCCTCCCGGACGCGCAGCGCGTGGACCTCGTGATCGACCGGCTCGCCTTCGAACGCCCCGCGCGCGCGCGCATCGCCGAGGCCGTGGAGCAGGCCGAGGGACTCTCGGGCGGGCGCGTGAGCGTCGTGGTGCGCGCGCGCTCGGGCGCCGGTCCCCTGCGGCGCATCGAGTTCAGCACGCGCGGGGCCTGCACCGAGTGCGGCTTCCGCCTCGAGGAGGAGCTCGAACCGCGGCACTTCTCGTTCAACACCCACGTCGGGGCCTGTTCCGCCTGCGACGGCCTGGGAGAGCTCTGGCAGTGCGACCCCGGGAAGCTCGTCGATCGCCCCGACCGGCCGCTCTGTTCGCGCGCCGCGGAAACGGAGACCGCGATCTCGGGCAAGCTCGGGCGCTACCTGACCAAGGGCAAGGGCTACTACGAAGCCCTGTTGCGGACGGTGGCACGTTCCCACGGCATCGACCTCGAGCGCCCCTTCGGCGAACTCTCCGCGAGCGCGCGCGAGCTCCTGCTCTCCGGCAAGGGCGCGCGCGCGCGCTACTCCGTGCGCGTCGAGAAGGCCGGCGAGCGTTTCGAGCTGCAGGAAGACTTCGAGGCCGGCTGGGAAGGGCTGTGTGGCCACGTCAACGCCTGGCACGCGAAGAGCGAGGATCCCGAATGGAGCGCGGTCCTCGAGCGCTTCATGCGTCGCGAGGCCTGCCCCACGTGCCAGGGCGAGCGGCTGGGCCGGGCGCCGCGTGCCGTCACCGTGGGGAGGAAGCGCTTGCCCGAAGTGCTGGCGCTCTCCGTGGCCGACGCGTCCGCCTGGCTCGCCTCGCTCGCGCTCCCCGCGTCCGCGCGGACGGCGGTCGCAGCCGTGCTGGCCGAGCTCGGCTCGCGCCTCTCGCTCCTCGCGGAGGTCGGGCTCTCCTACCTCTCGCTCGATCGGCCGACCGCCACGCTCTCGGGCGGAGAGGCGCGGCGCGTGCGGCTGTCGGCCAGCCTGGGCTCGAAGCTGGTGGGGGTGCTCTACGTGCTCGACGAACCGACCGTCGGGCTCCACCCGCGGGACGTGGAACGCTTGACCGACGCGCTCCTGGCCCTCAGGGACGGCGGGAACAGCGTGATCGTGGTCGAGCACGACGAGTCGCTGATGCGGCGCGCCGATCACATCGTCGATCTCGGGCCGCTCGCGGGCGAGGCCGGCGGGGAAGTGCTCGCCAGCGCACCGCCCGAAGTCGTGGCCGCCCATCCGACCTCGCTCACGGCGCGCGCGCTGCGCGGCGAGCTCGACCTCACGCGCGGGGAGCGTGCGGCGAGCGCGCGCAGGGCCCTGCGCCTCGGCGGGGCGCGCCTGCACAACCTGAAAGGGGCTTCGTTCGAGGTCGCCTTCGGCGCGCTCACCGGGGTGTGCGGGCCCTCGGGATCGGGCAAGTCGACCCTGGTCCTCGACTGCCTGGTCCCGGCGTTGCGCGGCGAGCCGCCCGCGGGGCGCTGGCGCGCGTTCGAGGCCCCGGGCGGCGTCCCGCGCGTCGTGGTGGTCGACGCGAGCCCGCTCGGCCGCACGCCGAAGAGCGTCCCGGCGACGGCGGTCGGTCTGCTCGATCCCCTGCGCGAGCTCTTCGCGCGCACGACCGAGGCGCGCGCGCTCGGGCTCACCCCGGGAGCCTTCTCGTTCAACTCGCCCCAGGGGCGCTGCCCGGCCTGCGAGGGACACGGCGCGACGCGCATCGAGATGCAGTTCCTGGCGGACCTGTGGCTCCCGTGCGAGGAGTGCGCGGGCTCCCGCTACCGTCCCGAGGTGCTCGGCGTGCGCTACCGCGGCAAGTCGATCGCCGACGTGCTCGCGCTCTCGGTGGAGGAGGCCGCGCGGTTCCTGGAACACGTGCCCGCGGCGCGCCTCCTGCTCGAGACGCTGCGCGACGTCGGCCTGGGGTATCTCGGCCTCGCCCAGAGCTCGACCACGCTCTCGGTGGGCGAGGCGCAGCGGGTGAAACTCGCCGCCGAGCTCGTGCGCCGCGCGGGCGGCGAGGCCCAGGTGATCGTGCTCGACGAGCCCACCACGGGGCTGGCCAAGGCGGACGTGCTCCATCTGCACCGGATCCTCGCGCGTCTCGCCGGGCGCGGCGACGCGGTGGTGGTGATCGAGCACCAACTCGACCTGCTCGCCGCCTGCGACGTGCTCGTCGAGCTCGGGCCCGGAGGCGGAGAAGCGGGCGGGCGCTTGATCGCGAGCGGGACGCCGGCCGAACTGGCGCGCGATCCGGCCTCGGTCACGGGGCCCTGGCTGGCGCGCGCCCTCGCTCCCAAGGTGGCTTCGTGAACTTCCTGCCCGACAATCCGCTGATCGTCCAGAGCGATCGCACGCTCATGCTGCACACGGTGCGCGCGCGAGTCGATGCGCAGGGGCGTCCGATGCGCGACGAGGCCGGGCGGCCGATGACCGAGGAGCATCCGCGCTACGCCGCCGCTCGCGACACGCTGGCGAGCTTCGCGGAGCTCGAGAAGAGCCCCGACTACCTGCACACCTACCGCATCACCCCGGTCTCGATCTGGAACGCGGCGGCGCTCGGGCTCACCGCCGACGAGATCCTCGCGCGCATGGAGGAGTTCGCCTGCGTTCCCGTGCCAGGGAACGTGGCGACCGAGATCCGCTCCTGGCTCGGGCGCTACGGGGCGCTCGCGATCGAACGCGCCGGGGAGCGCTTCCAGCTCCTGGCGCGGGACAGGGCCGACCTGGGCGAGGTCCTCGGTCACGAATCGATCCAGAAGCTCGTGCGCGTCGACCCGCAGGGCCGAGTGTTCCTGGCCGAGCACGAGCGCGGCTCGATCAAGCAGGCGCTGATCAAGATCGGCTATCCCGTGGAGGATCGCGGCGGCTACGTACGCGGGGATCCTTTCGCGATCGAGCTCTGCGAACGCACCCGGAGCGGGAGGCCCTTCGCGCTCCGGCTCTACCAGCGCCAGGCGGCCGAGGGTTTCCACCGGGGCGGGAGCGTCACGGGCGGCAACGGGGTGATCGTGCTCCCCTGCGGGGCCGGCAAGACCGTGGTCGGTCTCCAGGTGATGCACCTCGTCGGCGCGAAGACCCTGATCCTGACGACGAACACCGTGGCCGTGCGCCAGTGGCGCGACGAGATCCTCGAGAAGACCGACGCGCGACCGGAGGACGTCGGGGAGTACACGGGCGAGGAGAAGACCGTGCGCCCGATCACGATCACGACCTACCAGATGGTGACCTGGCGGCGCTCGCGCACGGACGAGTTCGAGCACTTCTCGCTCTTCTCGCGCCTGAACTGGGGCCTCGTGATCTACGACGAGGTGCACCTGCTCCCGGCGCCCATCTTCCGCGTCACGGCCGCGCTCCAGGCGCACCGGCGCCTCGGCCTGACGGCCACCCTCGTGCGCGAGGACGGCAAGGAAGACGAGGTGTTCTGCCTGATCGGGCCCAAGCGTCACGACGTCCCCTGGAAGGTCCTCGAGGGGCAGGGCTTCATCGCCGCCGCGCGCTGCACCGAGGTGCGCGTGGCGCTCGAACCCGCGCAGCGGCAGACCTACGCCGCGAGCGACGCGCGCTCGAAGTTCCGCGTCGCCTCGGAGAACCCGGCCAAGATCCCGGTGGTCGCGCGCCTGATCGAGCGCCACCCGGAGGGAAGGATCCTGATCATCGGCCAGTACCTCGACCAGTTGAAGGAACTGGCGCGCACCCTGCGCGCCCCGTTGATCACGGGCAAGACCCCGAACGCGGAACGCGAGCGGCTCTACGCCGCCTTCCGCTCGGGGGAAGTGCGGATCCTGGTGGTCTCGAAGGTCGGGAACTTCGCCATCGACCTGCCCGACGCCAACGTTGCGATCCAGATCTCCGGCACGTTCGGCTCGCGGCAGGAAGAGGCGCAGCGCCTCGGACGCATCCTGCGCCCGAAGACGGACGGATCGGCCGCCTCCTTCTACGCCGTGGTGACCCTGGGGTCGCGCGACCAGGAGTTCGCGCAGAAGCGCCAGCTGTTCCTGACGGAGCAGGGCTATTCCTACGAGATCGTCGAGGCGAGCGGGCTGGGCCAGGGACTGGAATCGAAGACGAGTGCCTGATGAAGCGGGAAGACGACGAGCGCAGGCACGAGAGCAGCGGCCATGGATCCCAGGTCGCGCGCGCGCACGCTCGCCGCGAAGGCTGCCTGGAGCTCGCCGCTCTCCTGGCGGGCTTGCAGCGCCCGAGCCTGAAGGAGCTCTACCAGTTCTGGGACGGTGGACCGACCACGGTTCCGCCCGAGGACGAGGAACTCCTGCGTCAGCGCCTGCGGACGTGGATGAACGACCCGGTGCGCGTCGAAGACCGCGCCGGGCGGCTCTCGCGGCGCCTGGGTGCCGTTCTGGAGGACCTGATCGGCGCTCCGCGCTTCCAGAAGAGCTGGGCCGAGCTCGCGCGAGCGCGGGCGCTCGCCTACCTCTCGCCCTACGACCTCGAGGCGTGCCTCGCCGCCCTGGCGCGCCGCGGATTCGTGACCGAGGCCGACGACCGACGCTTCGAGCGCTACGGCGAGCGGGTGATCGGCGTGCCCTACGAGGTGGCCGAGGGCCTGCTCGCTCGCCGGCGCGAGAAGCAGAGCGGGCTCTTCGGGACCCTGACGCTGCGCGGGCACCTCGACCACGTCTACGCCGACCCGGCGGAGGCCGTGCGCATCTCCCCCCAGCGCCTGCGCGAGCTCTACAAGATGTACTCCCAGGAGACGGCCGCCATCGCGCGCATCGAGCGCCTGCCGGAGGGCATGCGCAAGCTGGTGGAGAAGGCCATCCTCGAGTTCGGGGGCATCCTGCCGCGGCACCTCTTCGAGCGCATGGAGACGGATCTGCCGCACTGGAACGGACGGCGCTGGCGCCTGATCCTCGAGCAGTCCCTGGTGGGAACGGTGCGTGAGCTCGACCTCACCCACTACGGCATCCAGCTGCAGGACGAGACCCTGATCGTCTTCAACGAGCTGGCGCTCGCCTGGCTGCGGCACGTGGCCCTGCCGAGCGACCCGGATCGCCCCCACGAGGAGCACTCGCTCGGCATCGATCTCGCCTCGAACGTCTCGCGCTTCCTGGCCTACATCGACGAGAACGGCGTGCGCTTCACCGTGCGCGGGGAGATCTTCAAGACCACCGAGAAGAAGATCCTGCAGCACCTGATCCCCGATCCCGGCCGCGAGATCTCGCGCACCGAGGCGCTGGGCTTCGTCTTCCGCTTCGCCAAGCGTTCCGGGCTCATCGACCGCACCGGGAAGCGCACCTTCAAGGTCGCCGCGGCGGGCCGCGAGTGGCGCGTGCTCTCGCTCGCGCAGAAGCAACAGCTCCTGCTCGACTACACGCTCGAGGAGCGCCCCTACGAGGGCGTGGCCTTCCACCAGGTGCGCATGCGCGCGGTGTTCCTGCGCTTCCTCAAGCGCGTCGAGCCGCTCGTCTGGTACGACCTCATGTACCTGCCCTTCGTGGCCCGCAACCAGCACCTCGCCGCGCTCGACGACCCCTCCTCCGGCGGGGCCGCCGAAGCGGCGCAGAGCGGGCGCTTCGCCTCCATGGAGGATCCGCAGCGGCTGGCCTGGGGGCTGGTGAAGTGGGTCCGAGCGCGGCTGCACCTGATGGGCATCGTGGACCTGGGCTACGACGAGGCGAAGCGTCCGGTGGCCATGCGCCTGACCTCGAGCGGGGCGCGCCTCTTCGGCCTCGAACGTCCCGGGAGCACGAGCGTCCCGCGCGTCGGTTCCGTGGTCGTCACGCCGGACTTCGAGGTGGTCCTGTTCCCGACCGGCGACGACGCCGAGCTCGTGCACGACCTCGACCGCTTCTGCGTGCGCGAGAAGCTCGGGTCGCTCCTGCACTTCCGCGTGACCCAGGAGGGCGTGACGCGCGCCCTGAAGGATGGCCTGGGCGTGGCGGACATCCTGCGCATCCTCGAGGGCCATTCGCGCACGCCCGTGCCCCAGAACGTGCTCTTCTCGATCCGCGATTGGGCGCTGCGCGCCGGACTGATGCGCCTCTCGGACGACCTCGTGCTCGTGTGCGAGGAGCCGGACGTGCTGCGGCGCTTCCAGCAGGATCCCGGGACGCGCAAGTACGTGGCCGAGCTCCTGGACGAGCGCTCCGTGCGCCTCAAGGGACGCGCCACGCCGCGGCGCATGCAGGCGCTGCTCTCCGAGCTCGGGTACCTGGTGGAGCTCGGCGATCCCCTCGGCGCTTGAGGACTCCGATGGTCCCGCCGCGGTTCCTCCTGCTCTCCCCGGGCGACCTCGAGCCCGGCTTGGTCCCCGCCTTCCTGGGGCTCCTCGGGCGCCTCCTCGACGCCGGGTGTCCTGCGCTCCTCGTGCGCGAGGAGCGCCTGCTCGACCGTGCCTTCCTCGACCTCCTGGACGGGGTCCGCGCGCGCGCCGGGGAACGGTCGCTCTGGCTCGCGGTCCACGACCGCGCGCACCTGGCCGAGATCGCCGGTGTGCATGCGGTGCACCTCGGGTTCCGCTCGCTCCCGCCGCGCCTGGTGCGCGAGCACTTCGCGCGCACGCTCGCGATCGGGCTCTCGACGCACGCGGAGGACGACCCCCGGACCTGGGAGGAGGCCGACTATCTCTTCCACGGACCGGTCCGCGCCACGGCCTCGAAGGTCGGCTGGAAGGAGCCGATCGGTTTCGAGGGCCTGGCGCGGGCCGTGCGCGCGAGCGTTCGACCGATCCTCGCGCTGGGCGGGATCCGACCCGAGGACGTGGCCAGCGCCCGTGCGGCGGGTGCGCACGGGGTCGCCGTGCGCTCGGGCGTCCTCTCGAGCTCGGATCCCCCGCGCGCGCTCGAGCGCTACCTCTCCGAGCTCCAGCCGTCATGAGCCCGCGCACCGCCTTCGGCAAGACCTTCCTGCGCGTTCGCATCGCAATCTACCTCGTGGTCCTGGCACTCTCCGGGTTCTTCCTCCTGCGCTTCGACCTCGTGTCCCTTCCGGCCGAGGGTTGCTCTCCGCTGCTCGGGATCGCTCCGGGGGACCGGCTCATCGTCGATCGCCATCCCTCGGCGATCCAGCTCGGCGACGGCGTGCTCTACCGGAGTCCCGCGGGCGAGCTCCTGCTCGGGCGCGTCGACGCGCCACCGCCCTCGGCCCCCGCGAGCGTGTTCGAGGCCTGCCGCGCGGGCGACCTGTGGATCGTGACGGAGGATCCGGCCTGCTCGACGGCGGACAGCACCCGTTTCGGCCCGATCTCGCGCGCCGCGCTGGTGGGCCGTATCCGCGGCGTCCTACCCTGGTAGTGGATGTCGAGCGGAGACTCCGCATGAGCTGGTCCGAAGCGAGCCTGCACCGCTGGCTGGTCGAGCGCGGCACGGGGGCGGCGCGGATCGCAGGGTCGATCGGACACGATGCCGCGGTTCTCGCGCGTCTCTCAGGCCGGCTCGTGGCGAGCGTCGATCAGACCCTCGAGGGGGTGCACTTCCTGCGCTCGACCCCCGCGCGACTCGTCGGAGAGAAGGCCGCGCGGCGCGCGCTCTCCGACCTCGCCGCGACGGCGGCCGAGCCCGTCGCGCTCTTGTGCGCGCTCGCCGCGCCGCGTCGTACAGACGAGGCCTGGATCCGCGCGGCGGTCGCCGGCGTCGATCGGGCCGCGGCCCGCTTCGGCGCGGCGCTCGTCGGAGGCGACCTGGCGGCCGCAGAGGGCCCGCGGGGTCTCTCCGTCACGGCGCTCGGCGTCCTCTGCGGCCGGCGCACGCCGCCGGGGCGCGACCGAGCCCGTCCCGGAGAGCTCCTCCTGCTCACGGGTCCGGTGGGCGGCAGCCGGCTCGGGCGGCATCTGTCCATCGAGCCGCGCTTCGCGGAGGCGCGTTTCCTGTACCAGGCCGGCGCGAGCGCGATGATGGACGTGTCGGACGGACTCGCGCTAGACCTCTCGCGCCTCGCCGCGCGCTCGGGCGTGCGCATCGACCTCGAGCGCGTGCTCGTGCACGCCGACGCGCGGCGCGCGGCGCGACGCGACGGACGATCCGCCCTGGAGCACGCGCTCGGGGACGGGGAAGACCACGAGCTCCTCGTCACGATCGCTCCCCGGCGCTGGAAGGGGATCGAGGCCCTCGCGCGGCGGCGCTTCAGGCGCCTGCGGGTCGTGGGCAGGGTGCGTGCGGGCCGCGGTCTCTACCTGCCGTGCGATCGCGGAGGACCGCGCGAGCACGGAGGGGAGCTCGCGCCCTGGGACGGTCGCGGAGGCTACGTCCATGGACGATGAGCCTCGGACGCGGCGCTTCGTCTCGCGCTCGGTCGAAGCCACCGAGCGCTTGGGAGAGGACCTCGGCCGCGGCCTCGGTCCGGGTGCGCTCGTTGCGCTCGAGGGCGATCTCGGCTCCGGCAAGACGGCGCTCGTGCGTGGGCTCGCACGGGGGCTCGGCGTGACGGACGAGGCGCGGTCTCCGACCTTCACCCTGATGCAGGAGCACGCAGGCCGGGTGCCCTTCTATCACTTCGACGCCTGGATGGCGGGCCGCGAGGCGCTGTTCCTCCAGGGTGGCGGTTCGGAGTACCTGGAGGGCGAGGGCGTCGCCGCAGTCGAATGGGCCGAGCGGATCGAGCCCTTCCTGCCGCGGCCGCGGCTCGCGGTCCGGCTGGCGCATCGCACGCCCGAGGAACGCGAGATCGTGGTCGGGGTCCTCGGCGTCGAGGGCCACGCCCCCCCCGCGAGGCGGGCCCTGGAGAAGTCGCTCCACGCCGCGCTCTCGTCCCTGGCGAGCGCGGAGGGTCTGGAGGAGCTCCCCGGCGAAGGAGGTCTCCGATTTCCCTTGAACCCGAGCGCCGATCCGTTCGTTCCAGGGGTCACCTGATGGGCGGCTCCGAGTTCGCCCGCGATCCCCTGGTCGCCCTGCGGGAAGGGGACCACGGTCCCTTCGAGGGCTTCGTGCGGAGCCACGCGCGGATCCTGGTCGCCTTTTTCCGGCGCCAGGGGGCGCGCCCTGAGGAGGCCGAGGACCTGACCCAGGAGGTGTTCCTGAAGCTCTACCGAGACGCTGCGCGCTACCGGCAGGAGGAACGACTGCTCGCGTTCGCCTTCCGCATCGCGAGGAACCTCTGGATCGACTCCCGCCGGCGCCTTGCGGCCGCGCCCGTTCCCGGCCTGCTCGATCCCTCGGCCGAGGTGGACGCCGGCCTCGCTCCCGGCGCGGGGCTCGAGGAAGGCGAGCGCGGAGAGCGCCTCGAGCGCTCGGTGCGCAGGCTCTCGCCGGAGCACCGCGCCGTGTTCGAGCTGTGCGTGATCGAGGGGCTCTCCTACGGCGAGATCGCGCTCCTCCTCGGAGTGCCGCGCGGGACGGTGAAGTCGCGCATGTTCTACGCCGTGCGCGCGCTGCGCTCGGCCCTGGGGGATCTGTTGGAGGAACGCACGTGATGGACCTGGGAGACGAACGCGAAGCCCGGGTCCTCGAGCTCCTCTTCTCGCGCGACCCGGGAGCCGAATCGGAGCTGGCGCACCTCGGGGTTCCCTCGGGCGAGGCCGACGCGACCCGAGCCTGGCTCGCGCGCGTCTCCCGCGAGGCACGCGCGTCGCCCTGGATCTCGCCCGAGCGCGAAGAAGCCCTCGTCCGGCGCATCCTCGAACGCACGACGCGCGAGGATCTCGGCCTGCGGGGAGAGGTCCGTCTCCTCGGGGCCTTTCTGCGCGACCGACTCGCCTCCTCGGCACTCCTGCGACTCGTGGCGGCGTCTCTCCTGCTCGAGCTGTTCGCCCTGCCCGTCGTGGCCTTCCTGCTCCGTTCCGGAGAGCCCGAGCAGCCGCGGCTCGTGTTCGAGATTCCGCGCGAGGCGCCGGACGAGCCCTTCGCCCCGGAGCCCGAGGAGAGCCTGGCGCCGGACCTGCGGGATCCTTCCGAGGGACCCGCCCAGGACGCGCTCGAGAACGCCGCGCGTCGCGCGCGCTTCGTGCTCACCACGCGCCGCGGACCGCTCTTCGAAGGCGGTCCGGAGCTCGCCACGCGCCTGCTCGCGGCGCGGGCGCGCTTCCTCGCGCGAGGGTCGTTCGAGTCGTGGCTCGAGGAGGCCCCTCTGGCCGAGGTCCCGGGAGACCTCGAGCGCGTCCTGTGGATCGAGGTCCTGCTCGATCGCTTCCAGCTGACGGGGGAACGAGCTCGGGCCCTCGAGGCGCTCGTGCCGCCGCTCGTCTCCGCCCGGGAACGGGGGGACGCCGTGAGTGCGCTCGCGCGGGGGGCGATCGACCGGCTCTTCGCCTGCGGGATCCAGGCGCCTCCGGCGGGTTTCGATCCCGAACGCCTCGAGGCTCCCCTCGGATCGGAATGGTTCGATCTCCTCGGCGCAGCCTTCGCCGCCCGTGGGGAAGCTCCGCCCGCCCTCGATCGCTGGATGGAGTGGCGGCCGATGGAACGGGGCGCGGGGCGGTAGGGGTTCCTCCTCTCATCGGAGGCGAAGTGGCCTCCCCCCGGTCGCTCGACTATCCTCTCGACCCCGTATGCACGGATTCGCTCGGTTGGTCCTGGCCGTCCTGGTTCCCCCCCGGCCAGGAACCGTGCAGGACGCGGTCCCCGCGCTGCACCAGGCACCGGTCGGTCTCACGCTGGAGGAAGCGGTGTCGATCGCGCTCGAGCGCAACTTGGATCTCGAGCTCGAGGAACTCGCGACCGCGGTAGCGACCTACGACGCGCGCGGCAGCTGGGGTTCCTTCGATCCGCTGCTCACGCTGAAGGGCAGTGCCTTGCAGTCGGAGTTCCAGGGCACGAGCAGCCTGTCGGGGGGGGACGTGGTCGAGAACGACACCTACGCGCTCGACTCGAGCCTGAGCGTGCCCTTCACCACGGGGGGGCGCTTCGACCTCTCCTATTCGCATTCGAACGACGAGACGACGAACCTCTTCGCGGCCTTCGACGTCTCGACCACCGACGTCCTGACCCTGGCCCTGACCCAGCCGCTCCTGCGCGGAGCCTGGAGGCGCTACGCCACGACGGCGCAGCGCGGCGCGGAGATCGCGCTCTCGCGGCAGAAGGAGCACGAGCGCGAGATCCGGCAACGAATCGTGCTCGACGTGTACGAGGCCTACTGGGATCTCTCCAGCGCCCGGGAGGTCCTCGGGGTGCGCGAGCTCGCCCTCGATCTGGGGCGCCAGGAGCTGGAGCAGAACCGCCGGCGTCTGGAGGTCGGCACCGGGACGGAGGTCGACGTCCTGCAGTCGGAGACGAACGTCGCGCAGCAGGAGGAGGCGCGCATCCAGGCCGAGTTCGCCCTGCGCCAGGCGGAGGACCGGCTGCGGCGCATCCTGCTCCAGAAACCGCGCGCGGGCGAGGAGGCGCTCCTTTGGGCCTGGGACACGCCGATCGAGCCCAGCACGCCGCTGCCCGAGATCGGCGAGGTGGACACCGACTGGCGTCGTTCGCTGGACCTGGCGGTCGAGCACCGACCCGTGCTGTGGCAACGTCGCTACGACATCGACGCGGCCGAGGTGGATCTCCAGGGCGCCCGGTCGGCGAAGCTCCCGCAGCTCGACTTCGCGCTCACGTCCTCGAGCTCGGGCTTCGACGAGGATCCCAGGCAGGCCTTCGACACCGCCGTCGGTTGGGACTTCCCCAACAACTCGGCGGCGCTCACATTCAGCCTGCCCCTGCGCAATCGGAGTGCGGACTACGCCGAGCGCGCGGCCCGCGCTGCGGTCCGCCAGGCGAAGCTCGCGTACGAGAAGGCGGAGCTCGACGTGCTGGCCGAGGTGCGTTCCGCGGTGCGCGACGTGCGCTTCGCGGCCGAGTCCGTGCTCGCGGCGCAGAAGAGCGCCGAGCTCGCGCGCCGGCAGCTGTCGGCGGAACAGGCGCGCCAGGAGATCGGGCTCTCGACCACGTTCCAGGTGCTCGAGTTCCAGCGCGACCTCGCCGAGGCCCTCTCTAACGAGGCCGCGGCGCGCGCTTCCTATGCCAAGGCGCTCGCCAAGCGGGAGCACACCGAGGGGCGACTCGACGCGCGGGGGACGGAGGCCGGGGACGCGGTCCATGCGGGCTAGGAGGCTCGGCGCGATCGCGGCGCTCGCCGTCCTCGCTGGGCTCTGGCTCGGACGCTGCGGTGGGGGGCCGAAGTCTCCGCCCGTGACGACCACCCCGCTCGAACGCGATCCGCGCATCGCGGAGCTGCTCGTGCCCTGCGTCCAGGGGGGCTTCTACGACAAGGGCGTGGCCGACGTGGTGCCGATCCTGATCGAGAAGCTGAAGAAGAGCGGAGGCGAGCCCCTGAAGCGTGCCAAGGAGGAGCTCGGGGCGTCGGGGGAGGAGGGCGGGAGCGCCCTCGCCCGGCTCTTCGACCAGTACTTCTCCGATCCGATGGCGGATCCCTATCTCGAGAACGCCCTCGATGCGGCTTCCCTCAATGCCGGGAAGTCGGCCCACGACCTGCTCCTGCGGGCGCTGTCCCACGCGCGCGAGAGCGTGCGTCAGCGCGCGATGATGGGACTCGCCGCGGGCCGGGCGCGGCCCGCGGACTTCGACGTCTTCGTGGAGCGCCTGGAGGGGAGCGACACGCACACCCTGCGCGCACTCTATGCCCGAGCCCTCTTCGTCGCCGATCGCGGCCGGGCGGAGCTCGTGGTCCTGCGTTGGATGCGCGCGAAGAGACAGGAGGACGTCTGGAACGACGTCGTCCACGATCTCGCCCAGGCGAGGTCGGAGGAGGTCGTGGGACTCGCCGCCGGGATCTTCTCCGCACTCGATCCCTTCTTCGGGGTGTGGGTCGCGGTGCCCCCGGCGGTCGCGGGGGATGCGAGCGCGCTCGAGTACCTGCGCGCGGAGCGCGAGCACGAGGCGCCCGAGCGGCGCCTGGCGGCCGTGGGGGCACTCTCCGAGGGCGGACTCGTGCAGGAGATCCTGCCCGCCCTGGAGGATCCGGATGCCCAGGTGCGCGTGCTCGCGGTGAACGGCGTCGCGCGCGGGAGGGCGCTCGAGAGCCGGTTCCTCGACCGTCTGGCGTCGAAGCTGGCGGACGGTTCGCCGCTCGTCCGCGGCCTGGCCTTGAAGGAGCTCTGCCGGCACGCAGACGCGGCGGCGATCGATCAAGCGCTGCAGGGACTCGGCTCGGGGCCGGAGTTCCTGGAGGAGTCGCTGCGGGCGCTCCTCGAGCCGATGGGCGCCGACCCCTCGCTCGCCCGCCGCGCGTACGACCGGATCGTCGAGCGCTACCGTTCCGAGGAGCACCGTCCCCTCCAGCAGCGGACCGCGACCCTGAAGGCGATGGGGATCGTTCCCCTGCGCGAGGCGGCGGCCTTCTTGCGCGAGGTGGCGCTCGCCGCGGAAGGAGAGACGATCGAGAGCTTGCGGGCGCACGAGTGGGTGATGATCCAGGCCTCGAACACGGGCGCCGCGGGCCGTGCCTTCCTGTTCGAAGAGCTGGAGCACGAAGCCGATCCCTTGCGCCGGCTGGATCTCGTCTCGGCCGTGGGGTCCGCGCGCGACGATGCGGCGCGGGAAGCGCTGCTCCTGTTCGTCGAGGAGCGTGCGCGGAACCCGTTCGAGATCCTCTACGCCGCGAGCCGCTTGGCGAAGATCGGACCCGCGCGGCGGATCGCGCCGCGCCTGAAGCGCGTGGCCATCCGCATCGAGGACGGGAAGATCCGCAGCGCCTTCCACTGCCTGCTCTGGATCTGGTACTGAGAAGAGGCGCGCGATCGAGCGTCAGAAGGCGAGGAACCAACCGCCGTCGATGGGGGCGGGCTCCAGGGAGGGCGTCGGTCCGTTCCAGGAGGCGGGGGTGTTCGGGTGCCGGAAGATCCGGCCGTCCGGGGTGAACAGGAAGGCCGCCTTGCCCGTGGTTCCGTGCTCCCAGGGCCAGGCCAGGATCCCCGGCCCCTGCGCGCCGGGGACCTCCACCAAGCGGAAGAGGTAGCCGTGCCGGCGCAGCACGAGTCCGTCCGCGAGGAACTCGCCGTCCGAGAGCGAGCGCGAGATCGGGGCGGGGCGCGCGAGCTCTTCGAGCGAGAGGGGCGGGGCACGCGCGGGACGTTCGGCTGCGAGCACGGTGAGCGCGCCGCGGAAGAGCTCGAGCGTCGCGTGCGCGTCCGCTTCGTTCTCTTGCTGGGCGAGGCTGCGCAGCCGGGGAATCGAGACGAACACGAGCACCGCGAGGATCGCCCCGAGCGACAGCAGCGCCGCGGTGGAGATGCGTACGAACCGCGCGCGGCGGGGAAGGTGTGCGGGGCCGGGGAGCACGGCGCGCGTTCGCATGGCCGGATTCTGCGCATCGGCGTGCTAGGCTTCAAGACATGTCGCGCGCGCTCGAGCGTCCGTCCGCGGCTCGGATCCCGGAGCCCTTGCGTTCCGCGGTGCGCGGGATCGCCGAGCGTCTGGCGCGCGCCGGAGAGCGGGCCTGGATCGTCGGGGGCGCGGTGCGCGACCTCGCGCTCGGGCGGACTCCCAAGGACGCCGACCTGGCCAGCGCTGCGCGGCCCGAGGAGGTCGAGCGGCTCTTCGAGCACACGATCGCGGTCGGGAAGCACTTCGGGACGGTCGTGGTGCAGCACGCCGGAGTCGACGTGCAGGTGACCACGTTTCGCTCCGAGGGCGCGTACTCGGACCGGCGGCGGCCGGACGAGGTCGCCTTCGGGGAGAGCCTGGAGGAGGACGCCCGACGCCGGGACTTCACCTGCAACGCGCTCTACCTGGATCCGCTCGAGGACGAGTTCCGCGACCCCGTCGGGGGGCTCGACGACCTCGCGGCGGGCCGTTTGCGCTGCGTGGGGGACCCCGCGAGACGCTTCGCGGAGGACGGTCTCCGGCTGCTGCGGCTGGCGCGCTTCTCGGCGGCGCTCGAGCTCGAGATCGAGCCCACGACGCTGGCGGCGGCCCGCGAGAACGCCGCGCGGCTCTCGGGAGTGAGCCCGGAGCGGATCCGGATGGAGCTCTCGGCCATCGCGGCGGGACCCGCCCCCGCCCGCGCCCTCGGCCACCTGGAGGAGATCGGGGTGCTCGGGCGCATCCTGCCCCTTTCGCCGGGAGAGATCCCGGAGACCCTGCGGGCCGTCGAGAGGCTCGGGGACTCCCCGGGACTCGCCCTCCTCCTCGGCGTGCTCCTTGGGCCCCTCGCCGATGGCGAGCGCGCGCGCGCTCTCGCGGCCGCGGCCGGCTTGAAGCCCTCCCGCGAGCTCAACCGGGCCCTCGAGGGGATCTGGCGTCTGGGAGCCGAGCTCGAGCGGCTCCTGCGAGCGGGGAACCAGGCTTCGCGCGCGGCCCGCATCCGCCTCGTGCGCGAGAAGGACTGGGAGAGCGCCCTGCGGGCGCACCGCTCGCGCTTCCCCGACGCTCGCGGATGCGAGCGGGAGCGCGAGCGGCTCGCGGTATTCGGTCGCTCCCTGTCGCGCGAGGAACGGTTCCCGAGTCCCTGGATCGTGAGCGAGGACCTGGCTCGTGCCGGCGTTCCCCGGGGCCCGCGATGGGGCGAGATCCTCGCGGAGGCCGAGGAACGGCGCCTCGAAGGGACGCATGCGTCGCGCGAGGACGCGCTGCGCTGGTTGCGCGAGCGCATCGAGCGCGGCTGGCCGACCTAGGACGGAGGGAACACGCGGCGCAGGACGTGGCTCAGCGGATAGCCGCACAGGATCACGGCCGAGGCGACCCAGGCGTGCTCGGTGCCGGGCAGCACCGCGACCGCCGCGCTGAAGACAAGCAGCCTGCGCAGCGCCATTCCCATCAGTCCTTGGATCGATCGCGGCGACCAATCGGAGGCCGATGCCCTCCGCACGAGGCCCGCTGCGCCTGCGGCCGCCAGGGTGAGGGAAGCGAGCAGCGAGAGCGTGGTGCGTTCGCTCTCGTCGGAAGGAAGGAAGAGAACGGGGGGAGCGAACAGGAGGAGCGCGGCGCCGAGCACGATCCAGCGCGGATGGAGCCGGCGTTCCTCGATGCGGTCTTCCCGGTCCTCGAGCCGGCCCAAGCGCGAGATCAGGAAGACGTAGGCGCCATAGGAGAACAGGAGGAGGAGCCAGGGAGGATGGAGGGAATCCTCTTGGAAAGACAGCCCGACGCCGAGGTTGCCCGCCCGGCAAAGGGCGAGGAGGAGCGGGCCGGACCAGGGGCCGCGCCCGGCCACGTCGTAGGTGACGGCGAGCAGGGCGACGGCGAGGAGCAGGCCTCCGGATCTCGGCTCCTGCGCGAAGGTGAGCAGGGGGCCCATGGCGAGCAGGAGGGCGGCGGCGAGGAGGGCGTGCGAGGGCGCGATGGCTCCGGAGGGGATGGGCCGGTCGGGACGATGGACGCGATCGCGCTCGCGATCGGCCCAGTCGTTCAGAGCGAGAGCGCCGTGGTAGACGCAGAGGGAGGCGAGCACGAGCAGCCACGGAGCGGACCCGCGCGGCCAGATGCCCGTGCTCAGTACGATGCCCGCGGCGACGTCCGCCGCGGCCGTCGGAGCCAGGGAAAGGCGCAAGAGCCTCCCCCAGCGACCCATCGCGCCGCTAGCTCCCGAAGACACGCAGGATGTCGTTGTACGTGACGTAGATGAGGAGCGAGAGGATCAGGATCACGCCGACCATCTGGCTGTAGCCGAAGACGCGATCGGAGACCGGCGATCCCTTGATCTTCTCGATGATCAGGAAGAAGAGGTGCCCGCCGTCGAGCACCGGGATCGGCAGGATGTTGAAGATGGCGAGGTTGATGCTGAGCAGGCACAGGAAGAAGAAGAGTTTCGTCCAGCCCGCTTCCGCCATGCTGTAGGAGACGCTGCCGATGGTGATGATGCCGCCGATGCTCTTGGTCGACACGTCGCCGATGACCATCTTCTTGATCGTGAGCCAGGTGTCCTGCAGGAACTTCCAGGAGCACCAGAAGCCGAAGCGCGCCGACTCGGCGAGGCTCTGCGTCCGGTAGAGGTACTGGGCGAGTCGCGGGCGCAGGCCGAAGGGAGCGGCGATGCGCTCCGGCACGACCGCGATCGCGGCCGGGTGGACCGGCGGGCCCCCCGCGGGATCGGGGCGGGCCACGCTGAAGACGGCCGCCCGTTCCTCCTCGCCCGCGCGTTTCACGAGCTCGAAGACGTCGCTCCATTCGTCGACGTCGGCGCCGTCGATCCGGAGCACGCGATCGTGGGTGGCGAGCCCCGCCCTCTCGGCCGGCTCGCCGGGTTGGACGACGACCTCGGTCGATTCGCGGTCTGCGGTCAGGGCCACGTCGTCGACCAGGGCCAGGGCCTCCTCGACCGACGACACGCTCCCCGCGAGCACGAGCGCTTCGTCCGCGCGCCGCACGCCGATCTCGAACGCGCCGCCGCCCTTCGCGACGTGCTCGAGGAGGGCCCGACGGAAATCGCCGGAACGCAGGACGGGAGCGCCGCGGACGCTCTCCAGGCGGTCGCTCGGACGCAGGCCCAGGGCACGAGCCCTCGGCGTGTCGCGCACGTCGAGCACGAGCTGGAAGGGCGGGCTGATGCCGATGCGCGGGCTCGAAGCGGGCGAGACACGGGGCTCGATGTCTACCTCGCGGATCTCCGTGGCGCTGCCGATCCGCAGGCGCAACCGCTCCGGGCGGGCGGCGGCGAGCAACTGGTCGAGCACGTCCTCTCCCGGCTCGCCGCCGAGGATTTCCAGCAGGCGATCCCCCGGTCGCACGCCCGCCTCCCAGGCGGGCGAGCCCGGTTCGACGTCGAGCACCGGGTTGCCCTCGGGATCGCGCTCCGTCGCCGGCCCCACGCCGATCGAAGGGAAGCCTTCGATCTCGTCCAGGGTCGGGGTGAGCTCGTAGGTGCGTTCCTCGCCCGTGCGGCGCTCGCGCACGACGAGGACCGTCCGCTTCGAGTCCCCCAGAGCGACCTCGGTCGGGATGTGGAGAAAATCGAACACCGGCCGGCCGTTCACGGAGACCACGTCGGAATCGGGGGGAAGGCCGGCGTGCCAGGCGGGTCCTCCCGGCAGCGTCTCTCCGACGCGCGGTACGAGGAAGGGCACGCCCACGCGGAACAGGATCGGGAAGACGACGAAACCGAAGGCGAGGTTCATGAGCACGCCTCCGGAGTAGATGAAGAACCGTGCGCCGACGCTCTTGGCGGAGAGTTCGTCGGGCTTCGGAGGAGAGCCGTCGCTGCGCCGCTCTTCGCCGGCCATGCGGCAATAGCCGCCGATCGGGAACACCGCCAGCTGGAACGTGGTGCCCCCGCGCCTCCAGGCGAAGAGCCGCGGGCCGACGCCCAGGCTGAAGGTCTCGACCCGCACACCGGAGATCCGCGCGGCGAGGTAGTGCCCGAGCTCGTGCACGAAGATGACGAGCCCGATGCCGAGGACGGCCTGGAGGATGCGCAGGATTTCGGGAGAACCTTCCATGAGGGTGTCAACGGGGGGCGAGGGGCCGCTCGCGAGCGGCGATCTCGTCTTCGGCGAGCGAACGGGCGCGCTGGTCGGAGGCGAGGAGTGCTTCCACGCTGCCGTCCGGGCCCGTGCGGAGGTCGAGCACCCTCCGGTCGATCGGCACGATCTCCTCGAAACCGATGCGTCGCTCCAGGAAAGCGCGCACGGCGACCTCGTCCGCGGCATTCAGGAAGGCACCGGCGTCGCCCGCCTCGCGCACGCACCGGTAACCGAGCTCGAGGGCGGGGTAGCGCTCGGGATCGACGGCGTCGAAGGAGAGCTCGCGGAAGAGCGCCAGGTCGAAGCCGCGCAGGCTGGAGGGGGCGCGCTCGGGCCAGTGCAGGGCGTAGTGGATCGGCAGACGCATGTCGGGCGGGCCGAGCTGGGCCAGGACGGAGCCGTCGACGAACTCGACCATCGAGTGCACGATCGACTGGCGGTGGATCAGGACTCCGATGCGCTCCGGAGCGAGGCCGAAGAGGTGATGGGCCTCGATCACCTCGAAGGCCTTGTTCATCAGCGTCGCCGATCCCACGGTGATGCGGGGTCCCATGTCCCAGTTCGGATGCTCGAGTGCCATCTCGGGCGTGACACCGCGCAGGCGCTCGAGGGAGAGATCGCGGAAGGCGCCGCCGCTCGCCGTGAGCCAGATCGAGCGCACGCGCTCGACCGAGGCTCCCTGGATGCACTGGAAGATGGCGGAGTGCTCGCTGTCCACCGGGAGGATCGGCGCTCGATTTCGGCGCGAGAGTTCCATCAACGGGCCGCCCGCGACGACGAGCGATTCTTTGTTCGCGAGCGCCAGGGGCCGCTTCCTCTCGAGAACGGCCTTCGAAGGGAGCACGCCTGCGGAGCCCACGATCCCGTGGACGGCGAGGTCGTACTCGGCCTCGGCCGCGATCTGCTGCGAAGCCTCGGGTCCTTCGAGCAGCGCCGTGCCCTCAGGGAGGTGGGGGCGGATCCGGTGCGCCGCGTCGGGGTCGGCGAGGGCCACCACCGCCGGACGGAACTCGCGCGCCTGCTCGAGGAGCTTTCCCCACGAATCGAAGGCCGAGAGAGCCGCGATCCGGAAACGATCCCGGGCTTCGCGGACGATCTCCAAGGTCTGGGTTCCGATGGAACCGGTGCTTCCGAGGAGGAGCAGGGATCGCATGGAGTCGTCGGGGCGTTTGCGCTCCTCGGAGGGACGCGGGGCGCGGAATTGCCGCTTGGGACGGCTTGACCTAGTCTAGGTCACCGCGCGCACCGGGCCAAACGGCGCCCGAGCCTCCCGGAGCGGTGCGGATCCCGACGGGCACGAGCGTGTGGAAAGAGACGGCGAGACATTGCCCCCAATGCAGCGGTCGGCTCGCCTCCTCCGAATTCGGGGGTCGCCTGCGGCTGGGCTGCGTCGACTGCGGTTTCGTGCTCTACCAGAATCCCGCCTCCGCGGCGCTCGGGGTGGTCCTGAACGAGCGCGGCGAGGTGCTCATGATTCGCCGCGGGATGGAGCCCTATCGAGACCATTGGGCGCTGCCGGCGGGCTACCAGGAGATCGACGAGACCCCCGAGCAGACCGTGGTCCGGGAGGTGCGCGAAGAGACCGGCGTCGAGGTCGAGGTGTGCGGTCTCCTCGACCTGCTCTTCGTGGCCGATGACCCGCGCCGGCCGGCGAACGTGGCCGTCTACCTGTGCTGGGCCGTCGGCGGGTGGCTGGCCGCCGGTCACGAGGAGACCCATGCGCAGTGGTTCTCCCTGGATGCGCTTCCCGAGCCGATCGGGTTCGAGAACTCCTCGCGGATCCTGGCTCGGCTTCAGGGCGTCGACGGATATCCTGATTCGCCCTGGAGTCAATTGAAGGAGTTCTTGGCGCGGAGGAAGGAATGGAGAGCACCGTGAGAGGGAGCGAGCGGCTGACCTACAAGGATGCGGGCGTCGACATCGAAGCGCAGGACCGGGCCCTCGCCCAGGCGTTCCGCTCCGTCCGGGCGAGTTTCACCCCCGGAGTGGTCGGGGACGTGGGGCTCTTCGGGGGGATGTTCGATCCCGCGCGCATGGGTTTCCAGGATGCGATCCTGGTCGCCAGCACCGACGGGGTCGGGACCAAGCTCGACGTCGCCAAGCGCGCGGGCGTGCACGACACCGTGGGCCGGGACCTCGTGCAGCACTGCATCAACGACATCCTCGTGCAGGGCGCCCGACCGCTCTTCTTCCTCGACTACGTGGCGATGGGCAAGCTCGACCCCCCGATCGTCGCCGACTTGATCCGCGGCTGTGCCGAGGCCTGCAGGGATCACGGGGTGGCCTTGCTGGGCGGAGAGACGGCCGAGATGTCGGGCTTCTACGCGCCCGGAGACTTCGAGCTCGTCGGGTTCATCGTCGGCGCGGCGCGGCGCGGTCAGTTGATCGACGGTTCCCGGGTCCGGCCGGGCCAGGCGTTGCTCGGGCTCCCCTCGAGCGGGTTGCACACGAACGGCTACACGTTGGCGCGCAAGATCCTCTTCGAGCGGCTCGGGTTGTCGCTCGAGGATCGGCCCGACGAACTCGAGGGGCGCACCGTGCGCGAAGCGCTGCTCGCGGTCCACCGCTGCTACCTCGAGCCCCTCTGGCCGCTCGTCGAGAAGAAACGTATCGCGGCCATGGCCCATATCACCGGCGGCGGACTCCCCGGGAACGTCAATCGGGTGCTCGGGAAGTGCGACGCCGTCATCGACCGGACGAGCTGGAAGTGCCCCGGGCTCTTCTCCCTCCTGGTGAAGGGAGGCAACCTGGATTCGACCGAGGCCTACCGCGCGTTCAACATGGGCGTGGGGATGGTCCTGATCGTCGACGAAGCCGAGGTCGACGAGGTGAAGGGCGATCTCGAGGCGCGCGGGGAGCCGACCTTCCGGATCGGCCGTACGGAGAGCGGCGAGGGGCGCGTGCGCTGGTCGCGATGATCCCCTGGATCGCCGGCTGTCTCCTGCTCCTCTCGTGGAGTCAGGGAACCGCGGACTGGGAGGAGCTCTGGAGCCGAGTCGAGCAGCTGAAGAGCCTCTCGCGCGAGGATCCCGTGGCGACGTCGATGGCGCGGGAGCTCCTCGAACGTGTTCCCGATGGAAAGGAGGACGCGCGGCATTGGTTGCTCGAAGCCGAACTCGAGCGATGGGCCGGACGCGATCCGGGGATCCTCTCCGAGCGGTTGGCGGAGACCCCGGTGGCCGTCTTCTCCGGCCGGGAAGCCTGGCTCCTCGCCGAGGTGCTGCCTCCGGGGCTCGCGCGCGTCCGGGCCGTGATGCGGGCGCTGGATCAGACCCCGAGCTTGTCGCAGGAGGCCCTGCTGTTCACCTGGAACGTCTCCGTGGAGGAGGCGCGCGAGCTGCGGTTTGCCGATGGAGCCCTCCCGATCCACGAGCGTCTCCACCAGCGCTATCGAGCAGCCTGGAGCGCCGGCGACCTCTCGCGCACGCTCGCCCTCCTCGGAAGGATCGAAGATGGGGACGCGGTGCTCGCCGAGGCCATCGCCCTGGAAGAGGCGGCGGGCCGGCCGGCGACCGATCTCTGGTCGCAGCGGGGGATCCAGGTCTTCGGCGCCGGTGACGAGCGCCGGGGAAGGGACTACTTGGGGCATGCCCTGGGGCAAGGATCCAAGGATGCGGTGCTCGTCCTGGGGCGAGAGGATCTCACCCGCGGACGTCTCGAGGCCGCCAGGAAGGGATTCCGCGCCTCTATACTGTCGGGCGACGACACGGGCTGGGCTCTGCGCGGATGGGGAGGCTCCCTCCTGCCGGGCGCTCACGCGCGGGCGTCGCGACCGACCCTAGGGCCAAGGGCTCCTACACCCCCAAAGTGACCGACATGCTGAATCGCAAACACCTCGGAAACGCCGCTCTCGGAGCGGTGGTCTGCATCCTCTCTGGGGCGGCTGCGCTCCGCGGCGAAGTGCTCAAGGAGACCGATCAGAAGAAGATCGCCAAGGACGTCGCGGCCTACTGGCGCGCCAAGACCGAGGTGAAGGGCATCCAGGCGGCCTTCGACAAGCTCTCCGAAACCCTGGAAAAGACACAGGGACGCATGAAGGGACAGGAACTCGCCGCGCTCGTGGAGGACTGGGAGAAGATCTTCTTCTATTCCACCCTCGAGTTGTTGGATGACAAGACCAAGAGGGGCAAGGTCGAGAGTAGGAAGGGCGAGGACCCCAAGGGGGAGCCCATGGGATACAGCTATCACGTCCCGAAGAAGTACTTGCCGAAGGAAGGGCCCTATCCGATTCTCCTGATCGTGGCCGACGAGGGCGTCGATCCGGCGCTCCATCTCGACGGCGAATGGGCCGACCCGACCCTGCGGGACACCGCGATCCTCTTCGCCGTCAAGATGCGGACCCCCTCGAGCGACTGGAGCGGGGAGAAGGGCGTGTTCGACGTGATGTCCGGCTTCTCGATCGTCACGCAGACCTTCGCCATCGACTACGACCGGGTGTTCCTGGTCGGATCGGGCAAGGGCTTCCAGGCCGCCGCGGCCACGGTCAATGCCTTCCCGCACCTCTTCGCCGGACTGATCGGCCGTGGGGAGATCGCGGACGCGGGCGCCCAGAACCTGCGCAATCTGCCTTCCCTCTTGACCACGGACGGCGAGGGAGCCCAGGCCTTCAAGAAGCGCATCGAAGAACTGGAGTTCGGGAATTGCCAAGTGGCGGCGAATGGAGGACCGGCCGAGATCGTGGCCTGGATCCAGGACCGCCGCCGGGATGCTTATCCGGCGCATCTCAGCTTCGCCCCGACCCTCCAATCGTCCCGTGGGGCCCACTGGATCCGGCTCGATCGGATGAGCGTCCAGGAAGGACCGCGGGTCGACGTCAAGGTCGACCGCGCCAGCAATACGATCACCGTGGACGCCCAGAAAGTGGGCGTGATCGAGATCAACTTCAACGACCTCATCGTGGACCTCTCCAAGCCGGTGAAGGTCGTGGTCAACGGCGCGGTCCACGAAGGCGTCCCCCCGCGCAATCGGCGGACGATGATCGACCTCGTGTACGACCAGGGGGATTGGGGCCGAGTGTTCACGAGCTCCCAGAGCTACGACGTGAAGTAGCCGGTCCCGGGCCTCCGCGAAGAGAGATCATGGGAGGTTCGCGAGCTCGCGCCGCCGCGATCTACGGGCTCGCCGTCCTCGGGGGCGCGGGGACGATGGTCGTCGAACTCGCGGCCGTCCGGCTGCTGGCGCCCTGGTTCGGGACGAGCGCCGGCGTGTGGACCAACGTCATCGCAGTGGTCCTCCTGGGGCTCGCCCTCGGCTACCTCGCCGGAGCCCGTTTGGCGGCGCGCTCGGGGACCTTCGAGAGGTTGGCGCTGGCTCTCGGACTGGCGGGATTCTTCGGTGCCTTCCTGCCGCTCGGAGTACGGATCCTCGCGCCGCTCTTCCTTCCGGAGGAGGTTGCCCTCGACGAGGCCGCGGACCTCGTGCTGTGGGGAAGCCTGGCCGTGTCCTTGTTGCTCTTCCTCCCTCCGTCCTTCCTGCTCGGGATGGTCTCGCCGCTCGCGACGCAGGCGCTCCAGGAAACGCAGGGAGGGACGGCGGGGCGAGCGGGCGGACTGACGCTCGGTTTCTCGACTTTCGGCAGCTTGGCCGGCGTCTTCGGGACGAGCCACTTCCTGCTGCCCGTCTTCGGGCTCCGGACGACGTTCCTCGTCGCCGGCGTGGCCCTCGCCGGAGCGGGTCTCGTCGCCGGCCTGTTGGGAAGAGGAAGGGGACGCTGGATCGCGGCTACGGCCTTGCTCGGGACGCAGTCGGCCCTGCTCGTGGACAGCGAGCCGACGCGCGCGCTCCGGCCCCATCGGGTCGAGATCGCGAGGGTGGAGTCCCCCTACCAGTTCCTGCGCGTGGTCGAAGATCGTTCCGTGCAACCGGCCTTGCGGTACCTCCAGGTGAACGAGGGGTTCGACTCGTTCCAATCCGTTTGGCAGCCCGCTCCGGGGCTCCTGCCTGCGGGGTTCTACTACAACGACTTCGTGCTCCCGATGTGGTGGGAAAGGAAGCCGGGAGAGTGGAAGGTCCTCGTCCTCGGCCTGGGTGCCGGCACGGTGTTGCGAGTCCTCGACGGTGCCCGACCTGCGGACACCACGCTCTCGTGCACGGGGATCGAGATCGATCCCTGGGTCATCGCCCTCGGACGAGAGCACATGGGACTCGAATCGGACGAACGTACGGTCCTTTGTGGGGGGCTTGACGCCCGCGTGGCCCTGCGTGGCCGGATCGGGGCGTTCGACCAGATCGTGCTCGATTGCTACGCCAACCAGATCGAGATGCCACCTCACCTGGCGACGGTCGAGTTCTTCCGAGCCCTGCGCGCCCGGTTGAGGATCGGAGGCTGGCTGGCGGCGAATCTCGGGGGGTTCGGGTTCGACGATCCCGTGGTGGAAGCCCTGGCAGCTACGGTGACGACCGCGTTCGACGGAAGCGTATTCTTGCTGCGGGTTCCGCAGTCCAGGAACTTCGTGCTGTTCGCGCGCAACGCCGCCGACCTCCCCCTTGACGAGGGAGGGAGGCTCCGGACCGTCGAGGGCCTCGTGCGCGATCTGCTCGGCCCCCGGGAACTTCCCGGTTCCTTTCGGGTCGTCACGCCGGATCCGGCGCGGCCGATCTTGACCGACGATCGAGTTCCGCTCGAGTCCCTCCAACTCGCTTCGATCCGCGAGGGCAGGGAACGCTTGCTCCGCGGAGGAGCGCGTCCATGATCGGCGGGATCGTTTGCTGGCTCTCCCTGTTCGCTGGGCAAGCGGGCGATGCGAGCTGGAAAGCCGCCGTCGAGCTGGGACGATTCGGAGACGCTTGGCGGATGCTCGAGCTGGAGACCGACCCGCTCCTACGGCGACGCGCCGAGGTCGAAGCACTCTACGCGGCCGGAGACCCGGCGGGAGCCCTGGCCTTCGCGGAGAATGGCCTCCTTTCGAATCCAGGTGATCTGGAGCTCCTGTTCCGCGCCGTCTCAGCCTCGATCTGGCTCCGTGCCGGCGAACGTTCCCGGGACGCGTACGAGCGCCTGGCCGTCGCCGTCAAGGGGGCCGAGCTCTCCCCGGACGACCGCTCCGCTTGGCACGAGGCCCTGGAGGATCAGCGTCAGCGTATCGAGACCCTCGAGCGCGCCGAGGATGCCCGCGCGCGCGCGTTTGGCAGGGCTCGCCTCGTGGCGAGTCTCATGCTCGTCCTGTGCCTCGCCGGGCTCGCGTTTCTTCTCTTCGCCTTCGGACACGAACGCCGGCAGCCGATCGATTCGACCTGCGACCTGGTCGGCTAGGGGAGATCGAGCAGCCCGGTCTGGAACGTGGGGTCGATCAGTGTCGGAAGGTCGACATCGTAGGGGATGTCGCTCGAGAGTCGTCCGACCCAGGGACTGGAGTCGTTGTCGCAGATCCGCCCGATGGCGACAGCCGTCCAAGCCCGTCCGGTGTCGGGCTTGCGGGTGTCGAGCAGGTGATCACAGAGTCGGGCCAGCGGGCGGGGATCCTGGATCCATCCCAGGGCCGAGGCCACGGAAGCCTGGACCTTGGGACTGGCTGCGTCGCGCAGGAGCTCGAAGAGCTCGGTCCCGACCTGCTGATCTCCGAGGAGCGACAGGGCGATCGCCGCGTTCTCGATGACGAAGGCCTGCTGGCGCGATCCGAGGAGGAGGGTGCGAACCGGTTCGATCGAGTTCGGACCTCCGATGAGCCCGAGTCCGAGCGCGGCATAGGCACGCACTTGTTCCTCGCCGGCCGTCCGTATGCGCTCGATCAACAGGGGCTCGGCCTCCCGGTCCTCCATGAGTCCGAGCGCGATCGCGATGGCGCCGGCGACTTCGGCCGACCGCGTGTGCGTGAAGATGCTACGTAGGGTCTCGCCGCTTTCCGGTGCCGGGACCATGCTTCGGTCGGCCGCATGCTCCTCGAGCACCCCCATGGCGAGTGCGGTCCAGGCCTGGGTCTCTCCCCGGCTGCGTAGGAGGTTCGCGATCAGAACCCTGCGCGTGGTATCCAGGGAAGCATAGGGAGTCTCACCCTGTCCAGCGCGGCTTGCCGCCTGGGCCAAGGCGATCAAGGAGAAGTGGCGCGTGGAAGGGGCCGCGGCCGAGCGCAGGGCGATCCGCTCGAGTTCGCGCAAGACCTCGGTGTCGAGTTCACTCCCGCCGGAGGTTCCGAGGACGCCAAGCGCAATGACGGCCGAGGCTTGAACCTCGCGCATTTCCTTGGAATGGGCCGCCGTGGCGGCGATCATCGATCGCACTACCCTCCAGCGCAAAGACTCGGGAGCGCCCTCGAGCAACCGCGCCAGGGCGGGGGGAGCTTGCGAACGGGCGATGAAGCTCTGTTCCTCGTCCTCGAAGAACTGAACGATCTCGAGGACCTGATCGGTCCGGGTCTTGCCCTCGAAGTAGTCGCCTCCGCCGGCGACGTACTCTCCGCTGCGGGGCAGGTGAGTCAGACCCAGGGCGAGGCAGGCGGCCGCTTGCACCTCGGGTCTCTCGACCCAGAGCGCTCGCAAGAGTGTGTCGTAGATCGCCCCGCGGACGATGGGGTCGCGACTTCGTTCTCCGATCAATCCCAGGGCATAGGCTGCAAAGGCCCGGGTTCGATATCCAATCGTCGAGCGCGCCACGAGGGCACGGCCTTCAGGGGTGTCGCCGAGGATGTCGCCGAGCCAGGGGACGAAACGCTCTTCACCCCGGATTCCCAGCGCGAGCACGGCCTTCTCGCTGACGAATTCGTCGCCGCTCTGGAGGAACTGCGGCAGGATCTGCTCGAAGGAACCGAGTTCCTCGTCCGGGGGAACGTTGCGCAGTTTCGCCCAGGCATGGAGTGCGAAGATATCGAAGTCCTTGGTGCCGCCATGACGCAGCGCCTTGATCAAGGCCGGCTGGGCGACGTCCATCATCTGCGCGGGCGAGGCGTGGAGCCGGGGATTCGGATCCGCTTTTTCTCCGCGGCCCAGATAGAACCCTCCGGTTCCGGAGGAGGAGATGGACAGTCCCGGGTCGAGGTGCGACCACCGGTTGTAGTGCCACCAGAACTGCCAGGAGTCGGGGATCTCGACCGAGGGACGACTGGCAGGAGTGGAGGGCGGCGTCGGACTCGCGGAGATCCCGGCGATGGGTGAGGGCGCCAGCGGATCCGCCAAGGACGGATAGGGACTCGTCGCCGGGGCGGGCGGAGAGGCCGGAGGCAAACGAGGCTTCGGTGTCGACGGCGCCGATGGAGGCTCGGTGCCGGGGCCGGGTGTCGTGTCGCCAGGGCCTCGATAGCCGCCGCCCTTGCCAGGGGGCACGCCTTCGCCGGGCTTGGTCTTTTGGGCCAGCACCGGCATGGCACACAGGGCGAGAAAGACGAGCAGGAAGCGGAAGCTCTTCATGGCGGGTCCCCTTTCGAGAAGGCGGCAGCGGCAGGCAAGCGCCGTACCGAGTCGGCTTTCATGGGGCGGGATCTTCCCGGCAGACTTGGAGGATCCTCGCATCGACAGCTCGGGTCAAGTGGGGTCACGGGCTCTCCTACTCTACATCGGTGAAGGATGGGCGTTTCCCGGGCCCCTACAGCAGATTCAGGAGACCGAATCCCTGCGCGTCGTAGAGGGTGGGTGGCAGGGCGGCGTAGTTCACGTCCAGGGAATAGGGGGTGTTCCAGGGTAGCGGGTCGAGATCGGACACCAGGCCGAGTGCGGCGGCGGCGAAGGCACGCGCGGGTTCTGGGCGCGAGGCGTCCTCGAGCAGCAGGATCAAGGGATCGACCGCCGAGGAATCCCCGATCCGACCGACGGCTTGGGCCAGCGAGGCCTGGGCGAAGAGCGAGCTCGTCCCGGCCAGCCGGTCGCACAGGAGCGCGATTCCATCGCGATCCCCGAGCATCGAAAGCGCGATCGCGCTTTCCCGCAGGAGCACGGGGCGGTACGTGGACTCGGCGACGATCGAGCGAATCTCTTCGGCCGCGTCGCTCGCGCCGATCAGGGCTAGTCCAAGGGCGGCGAATCCCCGGCTCGAATCCTCGGCGGTATTGCGCAGCTTCTCCAGGAGCGCGTCGCGGGCGGAAGTCTCGGCGCACAGACCGAGCGCGATCGAGAAGGCGCCGCAATCCAGGGGCGAGCGGCTCTCCCTCAGCTTGGAGTGGAGGGCGTCCCGGATCTCGGTATCGAGTTCCGCTCCCTTCACCCGCCGACCTCGCTGATACAAGGCGAGGGCCAGGGCGGCCGCGTGGGCAGGATCGCCATCGCGGCGCGAGAGGATTCGCAGGAGCTCCTTCTTCACGGGGAAGAGGTCGGCTGCTTCGCCGAGCCCCGCTCGTCCGATGACACGGCCGAGGGAGATCGAAGCAAAGGAACGGATGAGCGGAGGGTCGAGCACTGCGAGGAGCGCTTCGCGAATGCTGCGATCGACGGGATCGCGATCGTCATCCCCGAGGAGACCCAGGGCCAGGGCGCAGGACTGGCGCACCTCCGCTTCTTCCTTCGGCTTGCCGAGCGTGGAGACGAGGATCGCAGCGACCGCGTCGCGAACGGTTTGGGATGCGCTGGGATCGGCCGGATCGGCGAGCCCGGCGAGCGCGCTGGCCGCGTGCGCTCGTACCCAACGGTGGCGCCGCGGGTCGACCTGGATCGCAATCAGGTGCTGAATCTGCGCTTCGCGTGACGTGAGCGGCGGAAGGCGACGCGGGTGCGGTTCGAAGGGGTCCCCGCTCCAGGGCAAGGGAACCCGTCCCATGGCGAGCACGCAGGCGACGGGGAGGTCCGGAGTGGGCGTCGTGTCCGAGGCGAGCGCGAGCGACAGCTTGTGGACCACGAAGCGCCGCACGTCTTCCATGGACGTTTCCGCGCCGACCAGTCCCAGCGCATACGCCGAGAAGGTGCGCGTGCGCCAGCTGATCTTCGTGGAGAGGAGAGCGCGGCGAGACGCCTGATTGTCCAGAAGGAGGTCGGAGAGGACCAGGGCGCCGCTCTCGCTGCCCAGGATTCCGAGCGCAAGGACCGCGGTCTCGGCTACTTCCTGATTCCCATCGGACAAGTGGGCGCCGATCACGTCGGACAACGCCGGGCGCTCCGAGGCCGGAAGGTGCTTGCCGATGCGCGCCAGAGCGATGAGGCATGCGGTCGTGACGTCGGGCGACTTCGAGGAGCCGAGGGCCCGAATCAGCGCGGGCAAGACGCGCTCGCGCACCTGCACGGCGGTCGGCCGATACCGGTTCGCCGTCAGTGCGTTCCGTTCGCTGCGGCCCAGGAAGTAGTCGTCGCTGCCGGTTTCCGGGAGGGCCTCGATCTGCCGGGCGCGGAGGTTCAGGAAGGGTTCCTTGTTGAACTCCCACCACCAGGTCCAGGCGAAGAGGTCGGGGAGCCCTGTCGTCGTGTCGGGTCCCGCGAACGAGGGCAGGCTTCTTGGGGAGGTCGGCGGGGGTGTGGTCGGCGCCGAGGGGGTCGCGGCCGGCGCGCCAGTGGCCGTCGCGGGCTGGGATCCGGGAGCCGTGGGGGACGGAGCCGGGGCGTTTTCCCCGGGTCTTTGCGGATGTCCCGGGGTGTCGCCCGGTCGGGGACGCGGTGGGGGCGGAGGAGGGAGATAGGCGCCTCCGTGGGCTCGGCCGGGGCTCGCCAAGATCGACGAGATGAGAATCCCGAGCAAGCACCCGGTGAAGGGGTGAGAACGGAACGTGCCCATTGGACTCGGGGGAATCCTTCCCGAGCGCCTAGGCGAAGCAAAACCGAAGGTATCCGTTTTGGTACCGCCCCTGCTCCGGTCCGGGGTGGGTTCGGTCGGTCGCGAGGGGGCTTGCGGAGGATCCGTCAGCGGAGCAGCCGGATCCGAATCCGCGTGAACCGCACCTCGGTTCCCTCGGGAACGACGATCCCGATCGCGCCCTTGCGGCGGTAGTCCCACCGACTCGATCGGATATCGGGCTGGCCTTCGTCGACCCAGTTGAAAGTGCTCCCCACCAAACTCACCGAGACCTGATAGAGCTCGCCGGCGTTCTTTCGATACCGGTCGTCCTCACCGACCCCGTACTCGATCAGCTCGATCTTGTCCTCGAGCGAGGGACCGAGACGGAAGTGCATCTCGAAGGAGCCCTGGAGGATCGTGAACTCGCAATCGAGCACGAAGTCTCGCCAGTTCTCCGTGTCCCCGATGCTGATGATCCCGCGCGCGCCGGCTTCGGGCGAAGGCCCGATGATGTGCAGCGTTCCGTTCTCGATCCGGTGCTCGAATCCCTGGAGCGCGGCGGCGTGCCAGTTCGGTGCCTCCTCGTTCGAGAGCAGGTCCCGCCAGGGCGTGGCCTCGATCGCGCCCTCGTTGAACACGCGGGCGCACACCGCGTCGGATTCGCGGATGGCGGCCTGGTACTGCTCCTGGTAGAAGGCCTGCCCCTCCTTGTCCTTCGCCTTGAAGGTCTTCTCGAGGATCCTGTAGATCTCCTCCTCGGCGCGAGAGAACTTGGCGAGCGCCGGTCGGCCTCCCTCGCTGGAGGCGCTGGAGCGGGCCTCGTCCAGGAGGCGCGCCGCGTAGCTCCGATCGGCCGTGGATCGCGCGGCCCCGAGGCGGGCGATGAACTCGCCCCCCACGATCCCCGCCTCGGCGTCCAGTTCGTCGATGACGCGCCGGGTCTCGGCCAGGGAATCGGCCGTGCTCGCGCTGGGGTCCTTGAGGGTCTCCTCCACCTTGGCCAGTCGCTCGAGCAGGCTCTTCCTTTCCTGGATGCGCACGAGCGTGGTATTGGCCTTGGCATAGCGGCTCTGGATCTCGGGCGCGATGTCCTCCGACTCCCAAAGGCCGCGCTTCTCGTCCGCTCTGGCGATGGCGGCCTTGCAGCCCTCTTCGGTGGTGATGTCCACGGCCATGAAGGCTGCTTGGAAGTCCTTCACCTCGTTCTCGTGGGCGACCTGGGCGTTGTGCTCCTCGGTCTTCTTGCCGAGGACCACGTACACCACGGCGCCTGCGATCCCGAGCATGAGTAGCGCCAGGACGCCTCCGATCCACACGGTGCGATTCTCTCGTTTTCGGAGCGCCTCCGTCTCGCGCTGGATGAACTCGTCGTCGCGCGAACTCTTCTTCTTGGGAGGAGCCTCGCGCGAGGATTTCGCGGGGGAGCTCCGGGGCACCGCCGCGGGCTGCTTCGAAGCGGGAGCCGCCAAACGTTCGGCCGGCTTCCGGTCGGTCCAGGTCGCGGGGGTAACCGGCACGGGTCTCGCCGGAGGTGCGCTGGCCGCTCCGTCGGTCGAAGCCGGCCGCTGGACGGGCGGGCCGGCGGAGGCTCGCGTCGGCGAGCTGGACGGAGCGGCGGAGGGCGTCGCGACCCGCACCGCGGTCCCGGCGGAGCTCTTGCGAGCGGCCTTCGCTGCCCTGTATTTTGCGAGGCACGCCGCACACAGCACGCGAGTGGTCACGACCTCGACGGGGCCCTCGGGCGGTTGGAAGGAGACCTGGCACGCTTCGCAGATGGGCATGTGAATTCCTCAGACTCGTTCCTCCGACGAGGGGGAGGAGGGGAGGGTCCCCTTCGATTCTGCCATGGATTGACGACGGTTCTCCTCGGCCCGGGCCCGGATCCCGCCTCCGGGCCCGGGCGGGTGATCTCGCCGGTGCTTGAGCAAGATCATCGACCCTCGAATGAGGGCATAGGCCAGCGCGGCGCCCGCGATGAGAAGGCCCAGGAGATCGAGGCGACTGGACTTGTGGGCCGCATCCGGGTCCACCCGTACCATGCTTCCTGCAATGAAGTAGGGGGCCTCGTACGGCTTTCCGTCCCGATTCTCGTAGCGGACCGTGCGGTAGAAAACACCCTCGACGTCGACGACATCGCGTCCCAGCTCGAGTTTTGGCGGCGCTTCGAGCATGTCGACGACGACTCCGTCTCTTAAATCGGTCAGGGTCGCGCGGTAGATGTCTTCGTGTTCGAAGATCGGGGTCCGCAGCCGCACCGCCTCGAGGCCGACCAGAAGCCCGCGTCTCCGGAAGAAGCGTCCCTGGTAGGCGCGGGGATCCGCCAGGGCGGCGGTGATGTCAAACGACTCCTTGGCGCGCGCGGTGAGGTCGGCCGGATCGAAACGCGCCAGCTGCTCCAGGATCTTCCGCAGCCCCGGTGTCTCGCGGAAGTCCTGGCCATTCTCCGCTTGGAGAAAGGCGCCCTCGAAGAGCACCGAGAGCTCGGCGTCGGAGATCCGCTCGTCGTGTGCGGAAGGGGCCAGGGCGGTGGGGGGCGGCGGCCCGGCATCGGATTGGAATGCGTGGCTGGGCCCGGATGCGAGGACGACGGCCAGGAACGGCGCGAGGAGGTGTGTCGAGAGCCGAGGCCGCACGGAACGCGAGGAGAGCGTCTCTCCTAGGGGGCCGCAGGCTGTGCTGGCGGAGCGCCTAGGGCGAACTCGATCTTGTCGATCTGCTCGCGCTTGCACAGGTTCACGACCCGGATCACGTCGTCCCAGGGGACGTCGAAGGCGGCGTCGATCGTGACCGGAGCATCCGGCTTGTTCAGACGCACGAAATCGGCATGCGCCTCGCGGATCAAGGTCTGCAAGGTGTCGTCGTCGTCGACCTGGCGATCGCGGAACTTGCGTACCGTGCGCTGTGCGCCCTCATCCCAGAACATGGCCACCCGGATCTCCTCGATGATGCTGGCGTCGCTGCCCGCTCCACTGGTGCCCTTGCCCTTCGGGAGCCAGGTGTCGAACTTGCCTTCGATCTGCTTGAACTTGAAGGAGATCATGAAGAAGACGCACAGGCAGAAGATGATGTCCACCAGCGGAGTGACGTTGATCCCAACGGGATTCTCGTCTTCGCCCATCGTGGCGCCGGCCATGGATGTCTCCTGGGATCAACCCTCGGGAGGCCGGGCCGCCCCGACCTCGATCTTGTAGATGCCCGCGACACCGCAGGCCTCGATGATCTTCTGCACCAGTCCGAACGGTGCCGTGCGGTCGGCGCGAATGGTGACTTTGCGCGCCGACAATTGCTTACCGGCTTCGGGGTCCTTGTCGGGCTCGAGCGATTCGTCGGCCTCCGCCTTGATCTGGGCCGGGAACGTGTCGAAGGAGTATTCCTGGCCGCGGATCACGATCACGTGGTGCTCGACGTCGCGGCACAGACCCGTCTTCTGAGCAGGGCAGACGAAGCCATCTCCGGTGGGCTTGTGGAAGAGATTGACCACGGTGACGATCTCGCCGGCGGCCTTCTCCTTGGGGTTCTCCTGCACCTTGTCGGCCTGGGGCAGGATGAGATTCTCCGTCTCCCGCTGGCTCATGTCCGCTCCCAGCATGAAGAAGAGCAGCATGAGGAACATGATGTCCACCATCGGGATCAGGTTGGGCTGGATCGTCTCCTGGATCTTCGGTCTGTACTTCTTGGACGACATGGGATGCCCGGACCGCTATCCGCGCTCGGTTCTCTCGCTCCCCGACAGGTGGCGCAGCATGTCGACCGCCTGCAGGTTGATCGAGAGCGTCATCTTCGAGACCCGGTTCTTGAAGATGAAGTAGATGGTCAAGAACACGATGGCGAGGAACAGGCCCATCGTCGTGTTGACCAGCGACTCGTACACCCCGTGCGCCAGGTCGCCGGGGGTCGGCGCCGTGAGGTTCTCGATCGTCTGGAAGGACTTGATCATCCCCGTGACCGTCCCGAGGAGTCCCAGGAGCGGGGAGATGTTCCCGATCAGCGACAGGTAGGAGATCTTCGTGTTGAGCTTGAAGACTTCTTCGTTCGCCGCCGCCTCGAGGCCGGTGATCATCTCCTGGTAGCCCGCGTGCCGCATGCGCAACGCCGAGCCGATCAGGTTCGAGAGGTAGCCGCCCTCCTGATCGCACATCTCGACGGCATCGTCGTACTGCTCCTCGTTGATGAAGGCCTCCAGGTCTTCGGCGATCTGCCGCGGTGCCAGCTTCTCGCGCCGCAGGCTGACCATGTGCTCGATCACCAGGGCCGTGCCGGCCACGGAGCAGGCGACCATCAACCAGCCGACCCAGCCGGTGGATGCGAAGAGTTCGAGCGCGCTCTTCGATTCTCCTTCCGTCTCTTGAGCGAGCGCGAGGCCGGACAGGAGGAACGACGCGCCGAGGATGCGCAGGCCCAAGAGGATTCTTCGCTGGTTCTTCATTTCGCTCTCTTCACGTGGAGATCGGATGGCTCTTCCGGACGTGGGTTCAGGAGGTGGATCATCCCGACTTCGGCAGGAAACCGGAAGTCGGGTATTCCTTGAGGAGCTCGGCGTTCAGGCTCTGCGACCGATCGGCGTACTGCTTCTTGCGGTCGACGTTCTGCTCGAGCTCCGAGATGTACTTGAAGCATCGACTGGCCCCGGAGAGGGCCCGCTCGTGCTCGACGGTCGGGTCGCCGATCACGGGGGTGTATTGGACCACGCCCCGCAGGTAGCCGTAGGCACCGTCCACGACGAGGTCGATGTTCCTATCCAGGCGCCCTTTCTCGCTGTAGAGATCCCCCAAGCCGTTCCAGGCTCCGGCGAGAACGTGGGAGGGTGCGTCGGCCTGGGTCAGCTCACGGAAGATGGGCTCGGCCTCGGCCGCGTTCCCGTCGAGCAGCGAACAGCGCGCGCGGCCGAGCTTCGCTTCCTGCCGGACGGCTGGGGAGGTCGCGCTCGCCTTCTCGGCCGACTCGTACTGGGCGCGTGCCTCGCCGACCTTCTTCTGCATCTCGAAGAGATGCCCCCGGACGAGGGCGATCTCGGCCTGGGGACCCGGATCGTTGGCGGCCTGGGCGACCTGGTCGAGGAAGGCGCTCGCGCCCGCGACGTCTCCCTTGGCCAGGAGCGCGAAGGCCACGTTCTCCGCGGCCGGCCGGAGATAGCGGCCCTTCGGGAAGGTCTTCAACAGCTCGCGGGAGTGGCCGAGGGCCGCTTCGGTGTCGTTGGTGCGTTGCTCCACCCAGGCCAGATGGAAGAGGACCTGTTGGCGGAGCACGGGGCGAAGGTCGGACTCGTCCTTTACCCGCAGCAGGCCGGCCTTGGCTTCCCCGAGCCGTCCGCCGTCCGCGGCGGAGCGGGCCGGGTCGAAGTCCTCGGGGGCGTCCCCGTAGGACACGGAGGCGACCTCGGCCCAGGGGACGAGCTTCGCTACGCCCTTCTCCTTGATCGAGAGACCTCCCCAGTCCTCGCTCTCGATCGTGCCGGTCGCCGTCGCGCCGCTCACGAGCACCACGGTGTCCTTGTCCTTCTCCTGCGGAGCGGCATGCAGGGCGGCCGCGAGCAGGGCCCAACTCGTGGGCATCCAGAGGGAGCGCAGCGGGTTCTCGATTCGGAGCATGGAGGATCGGCTACTTGGGTTTCTTGGCGAGGTCCGCCTCGAGGGCGGCGAGGCGCGGCTGGTAGCCGAACTCGCCCTGGTCGAAGTTCGGGTGTTCGCGCTTGATGTCGCGCAGGACGAAGTCGGCGTTCGCGTATTCTCCGCGGTCGTACATCGCGCGCGCTTGATAGAACTTCGTGCCCCACCAGAGGCGCGATTTCTTCTCGAGGTTCCCGGGTGCGGCCAGCTTTTCGAAGATGGCCTCGGCCCGCTTCAAGCGATCCTGGCTCCCGTCGGAGAGCGCGAGCATGTGCTCGGCCACGCCCCACTCGAGGTAGGCGTTGAGCAGCTCGTGCTTGACCCGGAGCAGCTGCTGGTTGAAGCCCTTTCCGCCGGGTTCGACCAGGGCCTCCGTGTCGAAGAGTCGCGCATAGACCGAAGCAGCTTCCGCCCAGCGCCCCAGGAGTCCCAGGCAGCGTCCGAGCTGGATCTCGGAACGATAGGACGGGGCCTGGTCGAGCAGGCGCTCGTGGATGGCGGCCGCCCGCTCGAAGATCTGGGGCGACTTGGGCTTCTCGCTCCAATCGACGAAGGTCTGGACGGTCTCGGGAACGTCGTTCAGCTCGAACCCGATGCTGTAGAGTCGCGCGCCGATCGTCTGGATCTCGTCGGGATCGACGATCCGTCCCTCGAGCTGCGGCTGGATGCTGAGGTCGTAGTAGTACGCCGCCTTGGCCCACAGCTCGCGGGCGCCCCGCCTGTCCTTCGCCGCCAGGTCGGTGGCGCGCTGGTCGATGCCCCGCGCGAGTACCCCGGCCGTCGCGGCGATGGCGGGCGAGTTCGGGTTCGAGCGGATCAAGGACTCGAACAGAGCCTCGGCTTCCTCGACCTTGCCCTGAGCCTGGAGCGCCCGGATGCGCATTCCCCAGACCGCCTGCGCCTTCTCGTCGTCACCGCCGACCTCCAGTCCCGCGAGGAGGGTGGTCGCTTCCGCCGGACGATCGGTTTCGAGCAGGAGCGTACCAAGCGTCTGGAGCGCGCCGAAGCGCGTCGTGGCGAGCTGGGCCTGGACTTGACTGTCGAGCGTCCTCTCGATGGCCTGGTCGACGTCGACGAGCGTCTTGCGCAGCAACCGCTCGGTCTCTCCGCGGAGCCGCTCGGATTCGGCCTTGTCCTTCGCGGCGCGGGCCTGTCGGTAGTAGCAGCGCGCGGCCCGGGACTCGGCTTCCTGGTACACCGAGGAAGAAGGGGAGACGTCGAGGTAGAGCTGGGCCGCCTTGAGGAAGTCGCCCTCGTTCTCGAACTGCGACCCCTGGATCAGGATGGCCCAGGTGGCGCGCGGGTGCGAGGAGTACTTGGTCGATAGGATTCGCACGCGCTCCTGCATGCGCTTCTCGAAGAACGGTCGCTTCTCGCGCGCGAAGAGCACGTTGTAGCAGTCGATCGCGCGCCAGAGGGCCTCGGGGGTCGTGGGCTGGCCGGGGAAGAGTTCCGAGGCGAGGTCGAAGGCGATCGAGGCCTCGTAGAGACGGTTCTCGTTCGCGTAGATGGCGCCGAGGAGCGCGCAGGCCTGCGCTCCAGCCTCGGCGAATTCGGGGATGTCTTGCGCCTGGCGGAGCGCAATCCGACATAGCGCACGGGCGCGCACGATCTCGCCCTGGGCGCGCAGGGTCTCCGCGACGCGCACCAGTCTTTCGGGGCCGAGCTGGGGGCCGGAGCCGCTCCCGACCATCCTTGCGAGGAGCTCCCGTCCGCGGCTTCCTCCGGGGCCCTGGGGGTTCTTCTCGATCAGGAGCTGGGCGAGCTCGCCCGCCTTGGCCAGATCGCCCGCCTTGAGGCGCGAGTCGGCGTGGGCAGCGACGACGGCGAAGCCCTGGGAAGTGAGATAGGGGTCGGGGATGGAGGTGTAGAAATCCTCTGCGGCCGCCTCGGCTTCCCCGTGCCGGTCCGCGCCGGAGAGGAGCAGCACTTCCTGGTAGAAGGCGGCCGAGATCACGTCGGCGGCATCCTGCGGGACGCTCCAGAGGCCCGAGGCCTCGTCGAGTCCCCAGGTCTCGCGCAGCGCGATGGCCGCGTCGAAGTCCTCGATGGCCGTGTCGATCTCGCCCAGATCGCCGTGGCACAGCCCCTGGAAGATGTATCCCTGGTAGGCGGGGAGGACATCGGGGTAGTCCAGGCTCAGTTCGGAGAAGACGTCGACGCACTCCTCGAAGTACTTCGCCCGCTCGGGATCCCCCTTGGGGTAGAGGAGCCCGTGGAAGTAGAGCGTGCGCCCCAGGTTCCAGGTCGCGAGGAGGTGCTGTCGCTCGGCGTAGCTCGCGAGCGGACCGCCCTCGTCCTTCTGGACCTCGAAGCGACGGATGCGCTGGCGCACGGAGTCTTCCGCCTGAGCGAAGGTCACATCGCCTTCCTCGCGCAGCTTGACCCCGGCGGAAGGGTCCCTTTCGCCCTCGAGGGCGGCCACCAGGGTCTCGCCGAGGAGCATGTAGATCTCGGGCAGCGAGCCGCGCACGTTCTCGGCGACCTGCGTGCGGGAGTTCTCGGCGATCAGCTGGTTCTTCTTCTCGAGCACGGCCTGGATCGCGGTCTTGCGCTGGATCAGGTCCGGCTCGCGCCGCACCCCTTCCAGCTCCAGGTCGAGCACCAGGGCCTTGGTCTCGAGGATCTCGTCGAACTCGAGCTTCCCGCTGGTCTCCTGCGACAGGATCGTGTCGCAGGCGTCCTGGGCCAGATCGAACAGACCCTTGTCGTAGAGTGCGCGCGCGAAGGCCGCGTCGTCGCGACCGAGGAGCGATAACCGGATCCGGGGTGCACTCTCCTGCGCGAACGGCAGGACCGCGAGGACGAGACCGGCCACGAGGGGGCGAGTCATCCGAGTCGACATCGTGCGCATCACCCGATTCCCGAGCCCTATTTCCCGCTACCCTCGGAGGCACCCTCGGCGCCTTCCTCGGACTTCTTGGTGGGCCTGGCCTTTTCGCTCCGTTTGCGGTCGGAGGCGCCGAAGGCGTTCGCGAAGCGGTAGTAGACCTCGAGCGTGAGCACGTTGATCGCCGTGTTGTAGAGCGAGTAGCCGTGGTTGCTCCAGCGATCGTCGACCAACCAACCGCCGCGCGTGCACACCTCGCGCTCCTTGCTCTTGTTCTGGAGCGCGGGCACCGCGTCGATCAAGGCCTTGTTCCAGGGCGTCCAGTACTTGCCGGACTTGCGCGGGCTGTCGGGGCCGTCGTACTGGTTCAGGGCCAGCGTGGCGTAGTACCAGTAGTAGTAGTCGATGCTGAGGTTGTCCTTGCTGAGGGCTGGGAGGTCGAGCACGATCTGCTCGGCCGCCGCATCGAGGAACGGATCCTCGACGTCCTTCTCGAGGAAGGTCCGCACGAGCATGGAGAGCGCCGACATCGTCCCCACGTGGTAGACGTAGTGGTCGCGCGCGCCGGGGATCTTGATCCCCGCCTGGGAGGGGGACACGTAGCCGACCAGACCGGTGTCGTCGTGCGAGACGAAGCGCGTGAAGGCGAGCGCCCCATCGATCGCGTCCTGGGGTACTTCGAGCCCGGCGATCTCGGCCGACTTGATCGCCATGCAGACCCAGGTCGTCACGGAGATGTCGACGTCGTACAGGTCGGCATTCGCCTCGTCGAGCGCACCGCGAGCCTCGTAGACGTCCTGGCTGCTGCGCTTGATCGCTTCGGACAGATCGGCCTTCTGCTGGACGTAGGCCTCCTCCTCGACGGTGCCCGTGGTCTTCTCGCTCTCCAGGCGCTCGAGTTCCGCCTGCGCGGCCTTCAGCTCGTCCTGGGCCTTGACGAGCCGAGCCTCGGCCTCTTTCTTGGCCTCTTCCGCGGGGCCGCGCGGGCCGTAGCGCCAGCCCCAGAGTCCAGCGCCATTCGGGCTCGGCTTCTGGGCCGCGAGCAGATACCCGAGGCCTTTCTTGGCCGAGTCCTTCCACAAACGGGCGTTGGACAGGGAATAGGCCTCGCACATCGCCATCGTGGCCAGGGCTTCGTTGTACATGAAACCCATCTCCGAGAACCGCCCGTCCTTATACTTGTCGTCAAGCTGCTGGCGATCGGCGAGCCACTTCAGCGCGCCCTTGACGATGTCGCCGATCTTGTGCTTCTTCCCCAGGGCCGTGTCGACCAGCTCTTGCTTGGCATCGTGTCCGAAGCCGTGGCCGAGGAAGCACAGGAGCGCGAGACCGGTCAGGCCCTCGTCGTAATGGTCGTTCGTTTCGGCGTCCTTCGGGATGCAGGCCCTTTCGGGCGCGCAGTGCGTGTAGAAGGAATCACCGCCCCAGGATCCGTCCTCGTCCTGGTGGCGCGCCAGCCAACGCAGCCCCTCGAGCACGGCCTCTTCGGTGCCCTGGGTCGGACCTCCCTGCCGGCCGAGTTTCCCCGTTCCGGCCCGGCGCGTGGCGATGCTCGAAGGCACGCCCGTGCTGTAGTGGCCGGGCCCGATCCCCGCGCCGATCGAAGTGCCTCCCGTGGCGCCGGAGGTGGCGTCCTCGAGTCCGGTCGGATCGCCGACGTCCAGGTGCAGGTCGACGTCCTTCGCCTCCTCGAAGGGGACGAAGCTCTCCTGCTCGAAGGTGACCAGCTCGGCTTCCTTGTTCTCCGGGACAGCCTTGCGCTCGATGATCTCGGGGGGCGGCGGGGGAGGAGGTGGCGCCTTGCGTTCGGCGACGCTGATGGCGGTGGGGCGCGTGTCGTCCTTCGCCTGCTCCCTCTTGACGTAGATGACCGCCGTCACGGAGATCGCGATCACGTGGATGGCGACCGCGATGGAGACCCAGGGTGCGTTCTTGACGACGTTCTTGAGGAACGCGAGGGGGTCGAGTCTCGTGCCGGCCATCGAGGGGAATACGCAGCCTTGAAAGGGGCCTGACCAAGCCAGTGCCGCCCTTCCTCCTATCCGCGGGCGCCGACCAGTCTACGCCTCAAGGAGGGCGGTCCGGATCCGGAGGGGGACGAAGCGGGCGCGAAGGATATCGCTCGTCCGGATCCCTGGGAAGGGACTCCCGAATCCGGCAGGTCGGCCCCTCGGGCCCGCAGGTGCGGCGGGCCCGAGGGGTCGGGCGAAGGGTGTCGGGTCCGCGAAGCGAAGCGGGCCACGTTCCCATCCGGAACGTGGCCCGCTCGGGGACCTAACCTCGGGCTCTCACACTCCGAGCTGGAGGAAGATGCCGTTCGTGATCGACCCGATGGGGAGCGGACCGCCCTTGTGGAACACGACCGCCTGGATATTGAACTCCAGACCACAGTGATCGGGCTGGTTCCAGTAGGAGGGGTTCATCACGCCCACCGTATGGTCGCCGTTCATGTCGGTCATGAATTGGCTGAAGACGATCGGGCTCGAGAGGTTGAGCCAGATCTGGCAGCCCTGGAAGGGGATCGAGGACGAGACCGGAGGGCTCGCGACGGCCCAACCGGGGGCGAAGGCCGCATCGCTGTCGATCGTGACGTTGACGATCGTGTTGAGGAGCGGCATGTCGCTCGTGAGGGTGGCTCCACAGCCGGTCCCGAGCGTGGTCATCGTCGCCGGGGTCATGCAGTAGCCTTCGGCGATGAAGCCGCTGGCGCCCATGGGACCGCCCGCCTGGAACTTCGCGACGGCGACGGCGGGCTTGTTGGGTGCCGATGTCGAAAACGTTCCGACGATGCTCGCCGCGGTGAGTCCGCTCAGGTTCCCCGTGAGTTCCATCGTGAAAGTGACCGGGGAGACGACGTTCGAGCCCGCAGGCACGCCCAGGGTGTCGGCGCTCGGGTTGGAGATCCCGCCCGAAACTCCGCCGCCGTTCGAGAGCTCGACGCTGAAGAACCCGAAGCCGTCGGCCTTCTTGTTCGTGGCGAGGGAATAGCTCGGCGCCGCACCGCCCGAGCCGGACTGGCTGGTCAGGGAGATGCCTGTGATCGCGCTCGGGAGGTTGAAATAGACGTCCGTGATGACGGGGTTCGGATCTCCCGAGGTGACCGGCGAGGTGTTGTCGACGACCAGCGTCAACTCGGAGTTCAAGGTGTCCAAGGTGAACGTGTAGACCGCCTCGCCCGGAGTCGCGCCGTCGTCCAGGAGTCCGGGGTTGTTGAACCCGGTGCTGGCGCAGGAGCCTTGGCCTCCGATGATGACCTTCGAGGTCGTCTGGGCGTGAACCGTGAGGGGAAGGACGAGCACGAGCGCTCCCCCGAGCGCAAGCGGAGAACGGATCATTGGGTTTTCCTCAGTGGGTGCAGTGGGACAGGGAGATGAACAGGGATCGGGCGTCGAGGGCTCCGCCCAGACACCTTCCCCCCCGTGAGTAGACTCGCCCAAACGTAGCGCAAGAGGTGCAGGCTGGGGGGCAAAAACAACTTCCTTGAGGTCGCTCCGACCTCGCGACGGGTGCGAAGACTCGCCTGTAGTCAGGATGCGCCGGTGCTCCCGAGCGAGACCTCGGGGGCGAAGGAATTGCCGGACCAGCCGTCCGGGGGACGCTCTCCAGCTTGCCGGCTTCTCCCGGGAGGGCGAGGTGGACTCGGCCCCGCCGAGCGCAGGAAACGCCGGGGATCGGTGCTTCTCCGCTACACGGAGCCGGCGGGCGGGGTCCGCTGAAACTCCGGTGTCCCTTCCGGAAACGACCTGCGATCTCCTAGAATCGGTCGTCATGAAGCCCACCCTCAGCAAGCTCGTCGTGGGGGCCTTCGCCCTGGCGGGTTCCCATCTCGCTGCGCAGGACTCGGTCATCGTCATCGGGGGAGCGGGATCGTTCGGGAGCAACGGATCCAGCAATCCAGGCACCCTCTCGGACGGCTTCACCTTCGCCTCGGCGCGTCTCGTCTTTGATTGGGACGGAATGACGTCTCAGCTCACCCTCACGGTCGAGAACAACTCGCCCGTCTTCGGAGGAGTTCCCAACCCGGTGCTGACGGACGTTTTCTTCAACGTCCCATCCGGAGTCACCGGTCTCTCCTTGGCGAGTCAGTCGGGATCCGGCGGCGCGACGCCGAGCTGGACCCTGTCCTTCGACGACGACCTCGGCACGAATCCCAACCCGAACGGTGCGGACGGATTCGGCGCCTACAACGTCATGATCTCGACCGGAGGCGGCGTTCAGGGAGGGATCTCCAATCCCAACGCGGACACGCTCGGAGTCCCCGCGGGCACGAACGTGGAGGGGCCGGCGACCTTCGTGTTCAACGCGACCGGGAACCTCGCCGGGTTGACCGCCTTCGATTTCAACTCCCGACTGTCGCAGAACCCGCCTGGATCGCAGAGCTTCGTGGGAACGGCGAAGTTCCAGTCCGGCGGATACGCGGGCGCGAGCGGCTTCCTCAGTCCCTCGGACAGCTACTGCTCCACGGCGGCTGCGGCCGTCGACCTCGGCGGAGGCTGCGGAGGTTCCCAGATCTCGAGCGAACTCCCGCTCATGGGGCAGGCCTGCACCATCGAGCTCAAGGGGGCACCGCCTCTCGCCTGCGGGTACGCCTACGGGAGTTCGCCCGGCGTGACGCCCTACACCTTCAAGAACTGCCTGATCTTCCTCGACCCGAATCCGAACTCGCTCTTCTTCCTGGGAGCCTTCCTGGTCGAGCCGGGTGGCGGGATCGCGTGCAAGGTGAAGACGCCCTCGTTCCAGGCCTCACCGGGCTGCTGCGGGGTGTCTTTCATCCTGCAGGGCATCGTGGTCGACAAAGCCGCTCCCCCGGGACAGCGGATCGGCGTGACGAACGGCTGGCAGATCACCCTCGGGAGCTAGGCTTCCTCCTCCACTCGAACGCGCAAGCCCGCGTCACGGTCTCCGTGAGGCGGGCTGCGGTGTTTTCCGAGGGGAGACCCGATTCGGACCTGGCAGCGGAGGGAGGTGGCGGGCACATTGGCCCTCGACCCCTTCCCGCGAGGAGCATCGATGGCGCGTCCGCTGGTTCCGTGCTTGGCCCTGCTGGCCCTCGCCGCGGTTTCCCCCGCGCAGACGGGGGACGTCGAAGACGACCGGCTGGACTGGTGGCGCGAGGCGCGCTTCGGCCTCTTCATCCACTGGGGCCTCTATTCGATCCCGGCCGGTCAGTGGAACGGGGAGACGGATCACGCCGAGTGGATCCGGACGACGGCGCGAATCCCCCTCGAGGACTACGAGCGCTTCGTCCAGCAGTTCGACCCCGTCGGCTTCGACGCCGATCTCTGGGCGCGCATGGCCGAGGAGGCCGGGATGCGCTACGTCGTGATCACGACCAAGCATCACGACGGCTTCTGCCTCTTCGACTCGAAGCAGAGCGACTTCGACGTGATGGCGACGCCCTTCCATCGCGACGTGATGAAGGAGCTCTCGCAGGCTTGCGAGCGCCGTGGGCTCCGGATGTGCTGGTACCACTCGATCATGGACTGGCACCACCCCGACTACCTGCCGCGACGTGACTGGGAAGTCCGTCGCGCGGAAGGTGCCGACTTCGAGCGCTACGAGCGCTACCTCTTCGGGCAGGTCGAGGAGCTGCTCACGAACTATGGTCCGATCGGCGTGATGTGGTTCGACGGCGAATGGGAATCGACCTGGCTCCACGAGGACGGCGTGCGGTTGTACGACCTCTGCCGGCGCCTCCAGCCGAGCGTCATCGTGAACAACCGCGTGGACAAGGGGCGCTCGGGCATGGCGGGCATGACCTCGAGCGCCGAGTTCCGCGGCGATTTCGGCACGCCCGAGCAGGAGGTCCCGGACACGGGGCTTCCCGGGGTGGACTGGGAGACCTGCATGACGATGAACCGGAACTGGGGCTACAACGCACAGGACAAGGACTTCAAGTCGACCGAGGAACTCGTGCGCAAGCTGATCGACGTGGCCTCGAAGGGCGGGAACTTCCTCCTGAACGTGGGCCCCACGTGGCGCGGCGAGTTCCCGCCCGAGAGCGTGGAGCGCCTGGCGGAGATCGGCGCGTGGATGAAGATCCACGGGGAGTCGATCCACGGCACGCAGGCGAGCCCCTTCGAGTCGCTCCCCTTCGGTCGCTCGACGCAGAAACGCAGGGGGGAGGACACGACGCTCTACCTGCACGTCTTCGACTGGCCCGCGGACGGGGTGCTCCGCGTACCCGGGCTCGGGAACGAGGTGGGAGGCGCGCGGCTGCTCTCGAGCGCGGGCGCCAAGCTCGCCTGCGAGCGCTCCGGGACGGACGTCGTCGTGCATCTCTCCGCATCGATGCCGAACCCGATCGCTTCGGTCGTCGCGCTCGACGTGCGCGGCACCCCGATCGTGTACGAGACGCCGCGCATCGTGGCCGACGCGCCCTTCCTGGTGAAGGAGCTCCCCGTCGAGATCGTGGTGCGCTCGAAGGACCTCGAGATTCGCTACACGCTCGACGGATCGGATCCCACGGGGTCGTCGCCGCTCTACGCGGGGCCGATCCGGATCACGGGCACGACCACCGTGCGCGCGCGCGCCTTCCATGCAGGCCAGAAGGTGAGCGCGGCCGTCGAGCGGCTCTTCCCGCGTCTCGAGCCCCTGCCCGCCGTCGGGGGCAGGCACACGATGCCGGGGCTGCGTCTCCAGCACTTCAAGGGGAACTGGGACGAGATCCCCGACCTGATCGAGCTGGAGCCGGACGAGATCGAGCTCGAGACGATCCCGCAGGTCGAGCTGCCCGCGTCCTCGCGCAGCGAAGAGTACTTCGCCCTGCGTCTCACGGGCTTCATCGACGTCCCCTCGGACGACGTGTACCGCTTCGAGCTCGCCTCGGACGACGGAGCGCAGCTCTGGATCGACGGCGACTGCGCCGTCGACAACGACGGGCTGCATTCCGTCGCGGCCCGGAGCGGCGCCTCGCCCCTGGCGCAGGGCTTCCACGCCTTCGAAGTGCGCTACTTCAACAAGACCGGCGGGGCCGACCTCTCGCTCGCCTGGGGACGCCCGGGCGAGAAGCTCGTCCCGCTGCCGGCTTCGGTGCTCTGGAGCGGGACCGACCCGATCCGCCGCTAGCGGCTCTAGGGCACGAGCAGGACCTTGGTGCAGCCCTCGCGCTTCTCGTCGAAGATCCGGTAGCCCTGCGGGCCCTCCTCGAGCGGCAGGCGATGGGAGAGGAGCGCTGCGAACTCGGCGCGGTGCGAGGCGAGCCAGGGGAGCAGGCGCTCCATGTAGATCCGGGCCGGGGCTCGTCCCGAGCGGAAGGTGAGGTTCTTTGCATAGGCCTCGGCCGGCGAGAAGGCGAAGGAATCCTCGTCGTGGACGCCGATGGCGGAGAGGGTGCCGCCCGGCCGCAGGCAGTCGATGGCGAGCCGGAGCGCGGCGGCGTTGCCCACGGCCTCGATCACGGCGTCGGCGCCGCGTCCCTCGCTCGCGCGCCGCACGGCCGCAGCGCCCCCGTCCCCCTCGAGCGCGTGCGCGTTGCCGCCCAGGCGCCTTGCCAGTTCCCGGCGCTCCGGCACGGGATCGAGGACGAGCCCCTCGCGCACGCCGCGCGCGAGCAGGGCGATGAGCGCGCACAGCCCGACCGGACCGGCACCCAGGATCACCACGAGGTCGCCCGGGGAAGGGTCGGCCTGCTCCACGGCGTGGAAGCCCGTGGGCAAGACGTCGGTGAGCAGGACCGCCTCGTCCAGCGCAACGTCCGGCGGGAGTCGGAAGAGGGTCGTGTCGGCGTGGGGGACGCGCACGAACTCCGCCTGGGCGCCGCCGAGCCCGCGGCCGGCCTCGATCCAACCGAACAGGCTTCCTTGCACGCAGCGGCTCGTGAGACCGCGGGTGCAGAAGTAGCACCGTCCGCAGGAGGTGCTGAAGGGACTCGCGACGCGATCCCCGGGCCGCAGGCACGCGACCGCGGGGCCGAGCTCGACCACGGTCCCGACGAACTCGTGCCCCATCACCGTCCCGAGGTCGAGCCCCCGTTCCCGACCATGGAAGACGTGCAGGTCGGAGCCGCAAATGGCGGTTCGCTCGACGCGCACGAGCGCGTCCCGCGGGTCCACGATGCGGGGCTCGGGGACGTCCCGAACGCGGAGGTCTCCGATTCCCTGGAACGTGATCGCGCGCATGAGCCTTGCTGCAGCAGGAGCCGGCGTAGAATACTTCTCTCCCTCCCTGGAAGGTCGCACCATGTCTCGACGTCCCCCCGTGTTCGGACTCCTCTCGCTCCTCGCCATCGCCGCCCCGGCCCGGTCCTTCGGCCAGAGCTCGTTCGTCAACTGGGAGACGCCGCACGTCCACCCCCTCGACCTGACTCCGGACGGGACGAAGCTCCTCGCCGTCAACCTGCCCGACGACCGCCTGGAAGTGTTCGCCGTCACGAGCGGGACGCCCGTGGCCCTCTTCTCGGTGCCGACCGGGCTCGATCCGACCTCGGTGCGCGCGCGAACGAACACGGAAGCCTGGGTGGTGAACCGCGTGTCCGACTCCGTCAGCGTCGTCGACCTCGCCACGAGGAACGTGATCGCGACGCTCGACACCGGCGACGAGCCCGCGGACGTCGTTTTCGCGGGCACGCCCGAGCGCGCCTTCGTCTCCTGCTCCCAGGAGAGCCAGGTCCTGGTCTTCGATCCGGCGGACCTCGCCGCGGCGCCGTCGGTCGTGCCGCTCGAGGGAAAGGATCCGCGCGCGCTCGCCACGAGCCCGGCGCGTGACAAGGTCTACGTCGCCTTCTTCGGCTCTGGAAACGGGACGACCATCCTGGGCGGCGGAGCGATCACGAACATCGGCTTCCCGCCGAACGTGGTCAGCGATCCGGCGGGTCCCTACGGCGGGGTGAACCCACCGCCGAACGCCGGAGCTTCCTTCGACCCGCCGATCGCGCCCACGCTCCCCACGCCCCCCGCCGTGGGACTCATCGTGCGTCAGGACGCGAGCGGGGACTGGAAGGACGACAACAACGGCGATTGGACCGCGCTCGTCAGCGGCGCCCAGGCCGCCCAGTCGGGGCGACCCGTCGGCTGGACGCTGCTCGATCACGACGTCGCCGTGATCGACGCGGCGAACCTCGCGCTGAGCTACGTCGACCGTCTGATGAACCTCGACATGGCGATCGGCATCGATCCGGGGACGGGGAAGATCGCCGTCGTGGGAACCGAGGCGACGAACGAGATCCGCTTCGAGCCCAAGCTGAGCGGTCGCTTCGTGCGCACGCACCTGGCGCTCGTCGATCCGCTCGCCCCGGCGACTCCCGCGATCGTCGATCTGAACGCACACCTCGACTACGCGAGCTCTACCGTGCCCCAGGACGAGCGCGACGAGACGCTCTCCGACCCGCGCGGGATCGTCTGGAATGCCGCGGGCACGCGCCTGTACGTTGCGGGCCTGGGATCGAACGCGGTGGTCGTCTTGGACGCGAGCGGAGCGCGCGTCGGACTCGCCCCGACGATCGCGGTCGGCGAGGGAGCGACGGGCCTCGCCCTGGACGAGGCGCGCGGACGTCTGTACGTGATGAACAAGTTCGACGCCTCGATCTCGGTCGTCGACACGACGCTCGAGACCGAGGTCGCGCGCGTCCCGTTCTTCGACCCGACCCCCGCGGCGATCCAGATCGGCCGCAGGCACCTGTACGACGCGCGCGAGACCTCGGGGCTGGGATTGACGGCCTGCGCTTCCTGTCACGTCGACGCGCGCATGGATCACCTGGCCTGGGATCTCGGCAATCCCGCCGGCGCGATGAAGTCGACCGCGGGTCAGAACCTGGGCGCGAACGTGCCCGGCCTGAACACGGGCTTCCAGGACTGGCACCCGATGAAGGGGCCGATGGTGACCCAGACCTTGCAGGACATCATCGGCAAGGAACCGCACCACTGGCGCGGGGATCGCAACGGGATCGAGGAATTCAATGGCGCGTTCCAGAGCCTGCTCGGGGACGACGAGCAGCTCGACGCGGCCGAGATGCAGGAGTTCGAGGACTTCCTGGCCACGATCGCCTTCCCGCCGAATCCCCAGCGCAACTTCGACAACACGCTGCCGGCGAGCCTCGCCCTGACCGGGCACTTCACGACGGGGCGCTTCGGGGCGGCTGGGCAACCGCTCCCGAACGGCAACGCCACGAGCGGCCTTTCGATCTACCGCCCGCCGCGCCTGCTCGACGCGAACGCGCTCGCCTGCGTCACCTGCCACACGCTCCCGACCGGGCTCGGCACGGACCGGCGCTTCCAGAACGGGAGCTTCAAGAACATCGCCGCTGGACCGAACGGCGAGCGCCACCATGCGCTCGTGTCCGTCGACGGCTCCACCAACGTCACGATGAAGATCCCGCAGATGCGCAACCTGTACGAGAAGACGGGCTTCGATCTCACACAGACGGTGAACACACGCGGATTCGGTTTCCTGCACGACGGCAGCGTCGACTCGCTCGCGCGCTTCGTCACGGAACCGGTCTTCAATCCCGCGAGCGACCAGGAGGTCGCCAACCTGGTGGCCTTCCTGCTCTCCTTCTCGGGCTCGAACCTGCCTGCGGGGTCCGCGACGAACCTGCTGGAGCCCCCGGGCACCGCGAGCCAGGACTCCCACGCAGCGGTGGGCATCCAGGCCACGCTGGTCGACGGGACGAACCCCGATCCGGCGGTGGTCGCGCGCATCGATCAGATGCTCCAGCAGGCGGACCTCGGCAAGGTGGACGTGGTCGTCAAGGGGCGTCTCGTCGGCGTCCAGCGCGGCTGGCACTACGCCGGTGGAAACCAGTTCCAGTCCGACCGCAAGCGCCAGACCCATTCGCGTACCGATCTCCAGGCACTCGCGGGGAGCGGCCGCGAGCTCACCTTCACGGTGGTCCCGCTCGGGGCCCAAGTACGCATCGGAATCGACCGCGATCTCGACGGGTTCTTCGATCGCGACGAACTGGACGCGGGAAGCGACCCGGCCGACCCTGCGAGCGTTCCAGGCAAGATCCGCTTCGTGCCTCCGCGCCAGGAGATCTGAGGAGAGCCACACCTCGAGGTCGCCTGGGGAGGGCTCGGTGAGCTCCACGCCTTGGAAGCCCGTGGGCGGGACGCCGCGCAGGCGACCCCGGATCCCCTGGAACGGCATGGCGAGAATGAAGAGGCTGGCGAGCCTCGGCGGGCAGCCCACGGCCTCCGAGGCGCGAGATTCGGGCCTCCACGGCATCCAGGCTGAGCGACGCAAGGTCTTGCATCCTCGAAGCTTCCGTCTGCGCATCCGGATCCCTTGGGGGAGGTCGGGCGGCCCCTGGCAGCCTGGACCGCGGGGATTCCACCACGCCGATGGGCCACCCACACGAACTAGCGATGGGCCACCCACACGAACTAGCGCGGAGCCATGAAGAGCCTCTCATGAAGGGCGTTGGCGGGGTATCCTGATGTTCCTTCCCACCCTGGAGACCCCCCCATGTCTCGAGTTGCGCTCGTCTCCTGTTCCAGCTTCCTGCTCCTCTCGTCGCTCGCGGGCTGGGCTTCCGCCCAGAGCTCCTTCGTGAACTGGGAGAGCCCGCACGTCCACCCGCTCGACCTGACTCCGGACGGGACGAAGCTCCTCGCCGTCAACCTGCCCGACAACCGTCTGGAGGTGTTCGACGTCCAGAGCGGAAAAGCGGTCGCGCGCTTCTCGGTGCCGACCGGCCTCGATCCGACATCGGTGCGGGCGCGCACGAACACGGAGGCCTGGGTGGTGAACCGTGTGTCGGACTCGGTGAGCGTGGTCGATCTCGTCACGCGGAACGTGATCGCGACGCTCGTCACCGACGACGAGCCGGCGGACGTCGTCTTCGCGGGCACGCCCGAGCGCGCCTTCGTCTCGTGCTCCCAGACGGACCGTGTGCTCGTGTTCGATCCGACGAATCTCGCGGCAGCGCCCGCGGTCGTGAGAATCCAGGGCAAGCATCCGCGCGCCGTCGCCACTAGTCCCGCGCGCGACGAGGTCTACGTCACGCTGGTCGCTTCCGGTAACGGGACGACCGTCCTCGGGGGCGGAGTGGCCGAGGCCGTGAAACTCCCCTTCCCGCCCACCGTGGTCAGCGATCCGGCCGGACCGTGGGGAGGCCAGAACCCGCCGCCGAACATGGAGCTGGGTTTCAGCCCCCCGATCGCAGCGGGGCTGCCCCTGCCTCCTCGCGTGGGTCTCATCGTGCGCCAGGACGCGAACGGCAACTGGAAGGACGACAACGACGGCGACTGGACCGCGCTCGTCAGCGGACCGCAGGCAGCGCTGTCGGGACGTCCGGTGGGCTGGACGCTCCTCGACCACGACGTCGCGGTGATCGACGCCGCGAGCCTGGCGGTGAGCTACGTCGACCGTCTGATGAACATCGACATGGCGCTGGCCGTCGCCCCGACGAGCGGGACGATCGCCGTCGTGGGGACCGAGGCGACGAACGAGATCCGCTACGTGCAGAACCTCAGCGGTCGTTTCGTGCGCTCGAAGCTGGCGTTCGTCGATCCGCTCCTGCCCGGAGCGCCCGCGGTCGTGGACCTGAACACGCACCTCACCTATACGACGCCGGCGGTCCCGCAGAGCGAGCGCGACAGGACGCTGGCCGATCCGCGCGGGGTGGTGTGGAACGCCGCGGGGACGCGCCTCTACGTGGCGGGCCTCGGCTCGAACAACGTGATCGCCCTCGACGCGGGAGGGATGCGCGTCGGGATCGCCCCGACCATCGAGGTCGGGGAGGGGCCGACCGGCCTCGCCCTGGACGAGGCGCGCCAGCGCCTCTACGTGATGAACAAGCACGACGCATCGATCTCGGTGGTCGACACGGTGTTCGAGCTCGAGATCGCACGCGTTCCGTTCCATGACCCGACCCCGCAGGCGATCCGGGTCGGCCGCAAGCACCAGTACGATGCCCGCGAGACCTCGGGCCTGGGACTGACGGCTTGTGCGTCGTG